>Ga0307932_1000021_pt1 | contig 59787 bp, 63 predicted proteins | sample OrgLakmetageno48_FD_201843 | JGI IMG/M metagenome (GOLD analysis project Ga0307932, IMG submission 201843) | Saline water microbial communities from Organic Lake, Antarctica - #48 | ecosystem: Environmental > Aquatic > Non-marine Saline and Alkaline > Saline | place: Antarctica: Organic Lake...
GGGTGAGGGACAGCAACGCGGCCTTGCCTGCAGTGTAATCGTGATAGGGCACCACCGGGTTCTGGAACAGGTTCGTCCCCACATTCACAATGCGGCCAAACCCCGCTTCGCGCATACCTTCCAGCGCTGCCTGTATGGTATTCAACGCACCCCCCACGACGCCGGTAAACTGCTGGTTCAGATTTTCCCAGCTCAGTTGGTCCGCGCTCGGACGGCCATCGCCGTTGAATGAAAAATCTGGCAGGGCGTTGTTGATGATCGTGGTCACCGGAAACCCGAAATGCTCGCGGGCCTGGGCAAACATCGCCTGCACCGCCGCGCGGTCGGTCACATCGGCTTGCACCGCCAGCGCGCGTTCCGGGGCTTCGCCGGCCAGCTTGTGCGCCGCTTCGGCGCTGTTGCGGTAGTTAATCACCACCTTGGCGCCTTCGCGCAGGAACGCACGCACCAGATGCTCGCCCAAACCGCGGGCACCACCGGTTACCAGTACCAGCTGTTGATCAAGACGGACGGATTTGTACATAGACACCTCATGGCTGAGGCGAAGGTATGAAGTGACAGGTGCGGCACTGTATCTTAATCGCGCCTGCGGCTGACATCCCTTCGCCAGTGTGAACTGGATCAGGTTCAACGGGTGTGCTCTCAGCCCTGCAAAGCAGGACACCCCGAGTCGAACAAAAACCATAGCACAACAGTTGCGCGGGACACTAGATACCTGCAATTGACAAGTACCAACAGACTTCCTACTCTGTTGTCACTCCTGGGGGCGCCATTGCGATGGCTGAGACTCCGCACTTTGTGCGGTAACCCTTCGAACCTGATCCGGGTAATGCCGGCGAAGGGAAGGAAACGCCTGCTTTGTGCTTGCCTGTTTGCACCTTCCTTTTCCCGGCTGTCCCGGTGGTACGCCATCTTTGGCGATTTCGCTACCGCCTGCTACGGCAAGGAAGACAACCGATGTTAAGTTCCTCTACCGCCCTTGTGTGGCTGGTTTTGTTCGCTGCTCTGTTCGCCATACCCGGCCTGATTTACGCCCGTTACAAACAGGACAAACTGGACGATTTTCTGGCCGCCCGTAACAGCCAGTCCAGCTCCGCGACACTGCTGACATTGCTGGCCACCACCATGGGCACCTGGATTCTGTTCGGCCCGGCGCAGGCCGCAACCTGGGGAGGCATTGGCGCCGTAACCGGCTACGCACTGGGTGCGCTGGCGCCGCGGCTGATCATGATTCCCCTGGGCAAACGCATTCGCACGCTGATGCCCGAAGGCCACACCCTCACCGAATTTGTGCTCGGCCGCTATGGGCGGGTGATGTACGGTTTCGTGCTGGTGATCATGATTTTCTATCTGTTTATCAGCCTGACGGCCGGCCTGACCGCCATCGCCAAAATGGTGTCCCTGTTGGCGCCGGTTCCCCTGTGGCTAACCGCAACCATCGTGATGGCGGCCACCCTGCTGTACACCCTTTACGGCGGCCTGCGGGTCACCATTTTTACTGACCGGGTGCAGATGCTGGTGATTCTGCCGTTCCTAGTGGTGTTGATTGCTTTCGGCTGGCAAGCCACCGGTGGCCTGGCGCCGGCGCTGCAGGGCCTGCAGGAAAAAGCACCGCACCTGCTGGATCCGCTGGATATCAATGGTCTGAAATCCGGCCTGACATTCTTTATCGCAGTGGTACTGACCGGGCTGTTTTACCAGGGCACCTGGCAGCGTATTTTCGCCGCCCGGGATAACAAGGTCATCCGCAACGGTTTTATCCTCAGCGGCCTGCTGAGTTTCCCCATCATTTTTATCATGGGTCTGTTCGGGCTGGCGTTTGTGGGGCTGGGCTTGCCCGGCGATGGCTCGGTGGCGCTGTTCAGTGTGTTGCTCGCGGATGTGCCGGTGTGGTTCGCCATTGGCCTGCTGCCGTTCGGGTTGGCGCTGATCATGAGCAGCGCCGATTCCACCATTAGCGGTTTGACGAGCATCCTGGTGGTGGACCTGCGCCGGCTGCTGCCAAAGCTGAGCAACCATAACCTGCTGTCGCTGTCGCGCTGGCTGATTGTGCTGCTGTCGGTGCCGGTGCTGGTGGTGGCATCTCAGGGTTACAGCGTGCTGTACCTGTTTCTGCTGGCCGATCTGCTGTGCTGCGCAGCGGCATTCCCGGTGTTTTTCGGCTTCTACAATGCCCGCTACCAAAGCTACAACGCCGCGCTTAGTACCTTTGCCGGCCTGGTCGCCGGGCTTATGGTATTCCCGGCACCGGGCGCACCCCTTACCTACCTGTTGGAATCTTTCCTGCTGGCATCATTGGTGCCCATTGTGGTATCGCTGTGTCTGCTGCTGATGCCTAAAGGAATACTCTTCGACTTTTCCAGTCTGGCGCGGCGCGTGCGGACCCTGGAGGGGTAACGCACAGGTGCTTGCGATACGGAAGAAAACGACTAATCTTCTGTTTCGGCCTGCTTCCCTGAAGGGAAAGGTGCGCCAAATGTGGGCATGTTGGAAATCAAGGTTCAGAAAGGCGAGCAGCTCCGGATCTGAGCTGCTTACACTACGGCCTTGATTATCGTTTACCTGTTGCCTATGAACCGCATGGCCACCTTTCCATTATGGGCTGCGAACTTCATTCCTTGCCCCCCTCCACTTGTCGGGGCGAAAAAGCCGAGGCCGGAGTAATCCCCATTGCGAATATCGTTGTCGCACCCGGACATGGTGTAGGTGATGTTAAAGACGTTAACCGAAGAGGCCGGTGAGAGTGAGCGGGCCTGGGTTCCTAAAAGTTGGCAATCAAAATACTGGGCGGTCAATGAACCATCTGCGCCCACGGTTAGGACTACCTCTGATACACCCTGTTCATAATTACCAGAAGCTTCTGTCAGAGAGATGCCAAAATCGCTGACAAAGTTTTCCCGTTTCAGTGTGACGTCCGTATTAACTTCGCCCGCGGCGTCGACAGTAGAAAATGTAGCGGACCCTTGCGAGTTGATCGTCCCTCTTATCGCCCCCTCCCGAAGGTCCTTGTCCTCGAGAAAGCCTTTAGCTCTCGCGTCCGGCTGGAAGCCTTCATGGCCCTCGTCGAACTGGCGATAGTCGATACTGGCGCCGGTGATATTGGGCCTGTCAAATTCGAGCATTCCAAACGAAAGCCCCTCCCCCCGGAAGTCGATTGCAAGCTCGCCTGTTGGGCTAAGATAAGTGCGCGCGGTTTGTGATCCGCTGCCATTCACACGTGTTATCTTTGCGTCATATAAACCGGCTTTCAGTGTAGTGGCATCGCCACCTGAACTATCCGAGCCGCCGCCGCCTCCACCACCACATGCACTCAACACTAAACTAGCGCCGAGCACTGTTACGGCAAGACCTGAACCAGAAATCCTTTTAGGCATATTAATTATCCATGACGCAGAATTGGACAGGTTCCATATTTAATTATGGCCAGAATATAAGTTTAGATGGCCCGTTCCGTCGGGTCTGTACGGCAGCGTACACAAGGATATGCGGGGCGGTTTTAGTCGCAAAAGAAAAGAAAAGAAAGCGGCGAAAAAATCAAAAAAATTGAAACTGGGGTACCAGGAAATTAATCGAGGGAGAGAGATGGACCCCGGGTCTTGCCCGGGGTTTTTTGCTAACCGTTAATAATCCGTTAACGGGTTTTGATATTACCATCCGCGTCGGAAATCACGATTTCGACTCGCCGGTTCTGCTGACGCCCGCCGGCGGTGTCATTGGTGGCAACCGGATATTGCTCCCCGAAACCCTGCACCTCGATCCGGCTGCGGTCAACGCCCCTGTCGGTCAAGGCATCTTGCACGGCTTCAGCGCGACGCTTGGACAGCGACTGGTTGTACGACTCTTCACCGGTGCTGTCAGTGTATCCTTCGACGCGCACGCGACGGTCTTCATACTCAGCCATAAAATCCGCCAGGCGACCAACAGTTGCCTCACCGGCCGATTTCAGTTCAGCCTGGTTCAGGTCGAACAGGACATCACCAAGCGTCAGTACCATGCCGCGGTCGGTCTGCTCGGCCTGCATGGCTTCCATTTGCCGGCGCAGTTCTGCAGCCTCCTGCTGGGCAGTCTGTGCCTCCTGCTGAGCAGTCTGTGCCTCTGACGAGCGCATCTGCAACTGCAACTCCTTGCGTCGCTCTTCGGCGGAGGTGATTTGTTCCTGCAGCTCGGCACGTTCACCCTGCTCGCTGGCTATTTGTGCATGGCGGCTGGCAAGGTAGGCGGCATGCTCAATCTCTGCCGTGCTGGCACCGTCTTTCACTAAAGATTCCGCACGTGCGAGCTCATCCCTGGCGCTTCTCAGTTGTCGGTCGCCGCTGCGGGCAATGTTCGGATCAGTGCGAATTTCTTCGTAGGCCGCCTTTGCTTCATCGACCATCTGATTGTTCTGCGGCGTGCTGGCACATCCCGCTACAAGGATGGAAACGCTGACTGCCATGCCCAAAGTCGTGTATCGCTTATTCATATCAATCTCCTGTTTCAGCCGAGGGCGTTACTGGCTGTCATTCATGCGCTGGCGAAGGGATTCAATGCTCCTGTTGATCTCGTTCACGGCCTGTTTCGCTTTCGCCGTATCGGCACGCGCGCCTGCCAGTTGAGCATCAACGGATGCCTGCTCCAAAAGCTGCGACGCTCGCTGATAGTTCGCTTCGGTCATCTCTACATCCATCAGTTCCTCGGCGTCAGCGAGCTTGTTCTGGGCCTGGTTCAGAAGTATCGGCTCAAAATTTCTGGCGTCGGATGAAACCGCCTGCTGAATGGACGACTCTGCAGTCTGCTTTTGCCCGGTGGGTGGTTCCACGGAACCTGCGCAACCCGCAATAGCGATGGCGATGCCGGCAATTCCGGCGGCACCTAACATCGACGTATGTTTGTTCATGCACTATCTCCTTACAGTGAATAATAGAAGCCAGACTGTTCCTTTCTGTCAGTCCGCTTGCTGAGGTTTTGCAACGAACACGGAGGCGAGCACAGGGTATTGGTCAGCCCAATACCCTCGCCTTCCTACCTATAAAGATAGCAGCCAAATAGATTGTCAACATGAATGTATTGAAATGAAAGCAGAACGCCGGGAATAGATCTCTCTTGGGAATATCCCGACCGTGGGGATGCAAGGGGTGCGGCGTTGGTCTGTTTGGTGGGGATTACTACGGTTTCACTGAAAAGCCTGACCTTACTGTTCAGAGAGCGAGTCGAGGGTTTCCAGATAATTTTGCGTCCACTCCTGGATGCGTCCGGACTGATTCATCTCCGAGAAAGCCCGGTCGAACTCGGAAATCAGCGCCTGGGCCTCAGGCCTTGTTTTCGGAACCATCACGTGGAGAGAAATCCGTTCGACCAGAAACGGCAGTTTCCGGATATTGTCCGCAGACAGGTCGATTTGGCGAATAACGTAGTTGGCCACGTATTGATTGATCTTGATGAAGTCAACGCGACCGACCGCCAGCATCTTGAAGCAGCTTTCCAGATTCGCGGCTGAGAGCCGGGCAATCTCGCCGTTTGATCGCATCTCCGATAACGCTGAACCGTCAGCGAAGCCAAGCGGGTTGCAGTATTTTCGTCCTTTCAGTCCTGCCAGCGAATGTGCATCGATCTTTGAATCCGCCATTACATACGCGTAGCTATCAGCTTTGAATACGGGCACAGAAAACAGATACACGTCCTTGCGGTCGGGCGTCTCGATGTAGGGCAGAATGGCGTCGTACCTGCCATTCAGGGTCTCTCGATAAGCGCGGTTCCAGGGGCGAACGTCAGTGGTGGCATTCCGTCCGCTGGCTTCAAAAATCCGGCTGATGAGATACGGGCCGAGACCTTTGGACGGCAGATAGTCCGCGGCAAACGGTGCGTAGTGCGGGCCGGTCACCAGCTTTAGCGGCTCTCTGATCTCCGATGTGTCTGCCAGAACTAGTGCCGGCATGAAAAGCAGAATCAAAAGACATAACGTCCGCACGCGAACGTGATCGGTCATTTGCCACTGCATGTTGTTTAGCCTCTTTTAGAGTTTTGCTTAGGTTTTGCTTAGGTTTTTTGGAAAACAGACCTTTTCCGGTGCTTGCCGCCAGAGTTCTGTATTCTAGCAGCTATTCACACCCCCACCCGATCCCGCATTGCATAATACCAGGCACCTATGGCGGTCAACGGCACCCGGAGCAGGCGCCCGCCAGGGAACGGGTAATGCGGCAGGCTGGCGAAGGCGTCGAAGCGCCCGGCCTGGCCCTGAATCGCTAGCGCCAGGGCCTTGCCTGCCACGTGGGTGAAGGTAACGCCGTGGCCCGAGCAGCCCTGGGAGTAGAACACGTTATCCTGCAGGCGGCCCAGTTGCGGTAGCCGTGACAGGGTGAGCAGAAAATTGCCGGTCCAGGCGTAATCCACTTTGACCGAGGCCAGTTCGGGGAAGGTTTTGACCATGTTGGGGCGGATCAGCCGTTCGACGCTGTCCGGATCGCGGGCGCCATAGACCACCCCGCCGCCATAGATCAGGCGCTTGTCGCCGGAAAGTCGTTAATAATCAAGCAGGTAGTTGCAGTCTTCCACGCAGTTATCGTCCGGCAGCAATCGGTTTGCAAGGGCATCACCCAAGGGCTCGGTGGCGAGGATCTGCGAGCCGCAGGGCATGGATTTGGCGCCCAGTGCTGGCGCTAGCCCGCCCAGATAGGCATTGCCCGCCAGCACCACAAAGGCCGCGCGCACCTCACCCTGGCCGGTTTTTACGGTGGCGGGCTGGCCCGGAAGGATCTGCGTTGCCGCCGAGTGTTCGTAAATAACGCCGCCGAGGGACTCCAGTGCCGCCGCTTCGCCGAGGGCCAGGTTGAGCGGGTGGATATGGCCTCCGGTGTGGTCAATGGCACCGCCGATATAACGCTCGGTGCCCACGCGGCGGCGAATGGCAGTCTGGTCCAGCAGCTCCAGCTGGTCATAACCAAACCGGCGCCAAAGCGCGTGCTGGCTTTCCAGATGGCCAAGCTGACGTGGGGTCAGGGCGGCAAAAATACCGCCCTCCTTGAGGTCGCACTGGATGCCGTAGTCCCGCACCCGCTGGCGGATAATCTGGCCGCCTTCAAAGGCCATGGCGGCCAGCAGGCGCAGATGGTCCGGCGTGGTCTGGCGTTCGATACTGTCCAGGTCTCGGCTGAAGCTGTTGACGATCTGGCCGCCGTTGCGGCCGGAGGCACCCCAACCGACGGTTGCTGCTTCCAGCACCACCACTTTGAAGCCCACCTCCGCCAGAAATAACGCGGTGGATAATCCCGTGTAGCCTGCGCCCACCACGCACACGTCGGCCTCACACTGGCCCTGCAAGGTCGGGCGTGCTGGTGCCGGATTGGCAGAGGCGGCGTAATAAGAAGGAACCGGGGAATACTGGGTCATGGTCGGGCGCCAAACGGATTAGCAGAATGTGTGGGAGTGTGCCGCGCTGGCAATGCGCCGCAATAGCGGGCCGCTGCGCCAAGTCTATGCCAGCACACCGCGTTCGGGAAGACAGGTTCTTTTACCTATATCAGCAGCGGGGATTGCCCGCGAAACTGCTGCTATGATTGGCCATCTCGGTCACTTTCAACGTCACTTTCAACCTCACTTTCAACCTCACTATCACGATCGCCTGCGAGGCACCTATGACCCATCCCGTTTGTTCTTCGACTCCCACGGATCAGGCCGGTTGGCAGGCCCTGGCGCAAAGGCTCACCATTGAGGGCCGCGCTTACGTGAAGGGCGACTATCAATGGGCACGAAATGGCGAAACCTTTGCCTGCATCAGCCCGATTGACGGCCGCGAGCTGGCAAACGTGGCCAGCTGCGACCAGGCGGATGCCGACCATGCGGTTGCTGTGGCACGGGGCGCTTTTGAAAGCGGCGTGTGGAGCCGGTTGCCGCCCAGCGCCCGCAAAGCCGTGCTCGTTCGTTTCGCGGATCTTATTGAAGCCCATGGTGACGAACTGGCACTGCTGGACACTCTGGATATGGGTAAGCCGGTGGCCCACGCCCGCGCCGTTGACGTGCCCGCGACCGCGCGGGCCATACGCTGGACCGCTGAGGCCATTGATAAGGTGTACGGCGAACTCGCGGCCACGCCCCACGACCAGATCGGGATGATTTCCCGGGAACCCATGGGCGTGGTGGCTGCCATCGTGCCCTGGAACTTTCCGATGATCATGGCGGCCTGGAAAATTGCCCCGGCGTTGGCGACGGGCAATTCGGTGATCCTCAAGCCGTCGGAGAAATCGCCGCTGACGGCCATTCGCCTGGCCGTCTTGGCCACGGAAGCGGGCATCCCGGACGGCGTATTCAATGTGTTGCCGGGCTACGGCCACACCGTGGGCAAGGCACTCGCCCTGCACATGGACGTGGACTGCCTGGTGTTCACCGGCTCCACCAACGTCGCCAAACAACTGATGATCTACGCCGGTCAGTCCAACCTGAAACGGGTATGGCTGGAGGCCGGTGGCAAGAGCCCCAATATCGTGTTTGCCGACGCACCGGACCTGAAGAAAGCCGCCGCGGAAGCCGCCACCGCCATTGCCTTCAACCAGGGTGAAGTGTGCACCGCTGGCAGCCGGTTGCTGGTGGAAGACTCCATTCGCAGCGAGTTCATCGGTCTGGTTTGCGAGGCCCTGAAAACCTGGCACCCCGGCCACCCGTTAGACCCGGCCACAACCTGTGGTGCCATCGTTGACCAGGCCCAGCTGGACCGCATCATTGAATACATCGGCATCGGCCAATCCGAAGGCGCCAGATTGGTGGCAGGGGGCAAGCGCGTGATGGAAGACACCGGCGGCCTGTTTATTCAGCCCACGGTATTTGCGGGCGTGACCAACCACATGCGCATCGCCTCAGAGGAAATCTTTGGGCCGGTGTTGTCGGTGATTGGCTTCCACACCGCCGAGGAGGCCATCGCTATTGCCAACGACTCCATCTACGGCCTCGCCGCCGCTGTATGGACCGCCAACATCAACACCGCTCACAAGGTCGCCAAGGCCTTACGGGCTGGCAGCGTCTGGATCAACCACTACGACGGCGGCGACATGACCGCGCCATTTGGTGGCTTCAAGCAGTCCGGCAACGGCCGCGATAAGTCGCTGCACGCCTTCGACAAATATACCGAGTTAAAAGCCACCTGGCTGATGCTCGAATAAACCTTACACGGTGTGCAGATACCAGAGGTACTCCAGGTCCGAGATGGTCATCTCGAACTCGGTCAGTTCGTGCTCCTTGCAGGCCACAAACACGTCCAGGAACTCCTTGCCCAGGTAGTCCGTCATCACCGCTGACTGGCTCAGCTCTCGCAATGCGTCCCGCAGGTTGTTCACCAGGCTGGCTTCGTGCTGTTCGTGGGCGTTACCCACCGTCATCGGCGGCGGCTCAATCTTGTTGGTAATACCGTAGTGGATACCCGCCAGCACCGCCGCCATCAATAGGTAAGCGTTTGCGTCGGCACCAGCTACCCGGTGTTCAATGCGCAGTGCGTCCGGATCACCGCCCGGCAGGCGCAGGGAGGCTGTGCGGTTGTCCACACCCCAGGTTGGTGCGCTGGGCACGTAATACTCCGGGCTGAACCGGCGATACGAATTGATGTTGGGGCAGAACAGCGCCATGGCGTCGTTCATAGTGACCGCCAGCCCGCCCAGGGCCCAGCGCAGTCTGTCGTTGGGCTGTTCAGCGTCACCGGCAAAAATATTGCGGCCGTCCCCGTCCACCAGGCTCACATGCACATGCATGCCGCTGCCCGCCTGATTGTGGTAAGGCTTGGCCATAAAGGTGGTGTCCATTTCATGGTCGTAGGCCACGTTCTTGATCAGCCGCTTGAGCAGCGTGGCATGGTCGCAGGCCCGCACCGCATCATCCACGTAATGCAGGTTGACCTCGAACTGGCCGGGGGCGGATTCCGCCACCAGGGCATCCGCTGGTAACGCCTGTTCACGGGCGGCATCCAGAACGTCGGCCAGGAATTCGGCGTACTCGTCCAGGTCATCAATGGAATAGGCCTGGGTACCCGCCGGGCGCTTGCCGGAAATGGGCGACTTGGGCGGCTGGGGGCGGCCGGCCAGGTTCTCCTGGTCAATCAGGTAAAACTCCAGTTCATAGGCCGCCACCGGCGTCAGCCCCAGTTCGTCGAAGCGTTTGACGATGTTCTGGAGCACCACGCGCGGGTCCGCGAAAAACGGCGTGTCACGGTCCAGTTCATACATGCTGAGCAGCAACTGGGCCGTCGGGCGTTTCTGCCAGGGCTCCATGGTCAGCGTGTCTTCCACGGGCAGGCAGACCCGGTCAGCCTCGCCGATATCCAGGCCCAGGCCGGTCTCTTCCACGGTGGTGCCCTGAATGTTCAGGGCGAAAATGGAAGCGGGCAGGGCAATGCCCCGTTCGAATACCTTGGCCAGGGCTGACGGGTCCACCCGCTTACCGCGAACAATGCCATTGATATCCGGAATCAGCAGATCCACAAATTGCAGCTCGGGATGCGCCTGAATAAACGCGTCGGCGCTCACGGAACCAGTACCCATAGGGAAGCCTTTCAGAACTGAAACAGGCCTGTGGCGCAGAGGGCGGCACAGGAAGATTTGCAAAGGCACGTTGGATGCGCGCCTGAATTCTCCTTTATCCCGCGTTTCGGTGTTTTTGGCAAGATAGGCACATACCGTATTGGACGCCAGACGCTTCAGCGCAAGCGCCTTTAAGTCCTTTCGGTTACCCTTGATTAGGTCCATAATGATAATTACACGCATTGAAATCACAGATTACATTGATGTCGATGCACTCGAAATCAGAGGTCAATAGTATGAGCAAGAGCCAAGACAGCAAAAAAGATAGTAAAAAGAAACCGCTTTTAACCGCGAAAGAAAAGAAAGCGGCGAAAAAATCAAAGAAAAACGAAACGGACGTACTGGGACATTAATCGAGAGAAGCCACCAAATTAATGCGGTGGCTTTTTTATATCCTGAGTTCACGTAATAAGTGCAGCACCCGTTTTTCTGGGGGATCATTCCCGCGCCAGGATTAACCCATGACAGGCACCACTGACAGCGAGCAGCAACTCCTGGGCCTGCCCCGGCAGTTTCTGCAATTCTCGCACCGGGTTTTACGCAATTTTCTGCGCAATCATGGGATCTTGCTGGCGGGCGGGGTTGGTTATAACGTACTGCTGTCGGCTGTGCCGATGCTTGCCGTGCTGGCGGTATTGCTTACCCGCGTGGTGAACGAAGAGCAGTTGCTGGAAGTCATGGCAGTGCAGGCAACGCATTTCGCCCCGGCCCATGCCGACCTGTTACTCGATGCGGTCCGGGCTTTTATGGAGTCCCGGGATATCATCGGTATTGTCGGCCTGCCGGTAATGCTGTTTTTCAGCTCGTTCGCTTTTCGTATGCTGGAAGATTCCATTGCGATCATCTTCCACCGGCCGGACAACCCCCATCGCAGCTTCTGGGTGTCTGCCGTGCTGCCTTATGCGTTCATCCTGATACTGGGCGCCGGCCTGCTGGCCCTGACCCTGCTGTTCAGCCTGATCAACGCACTGTATGAAGCCCCGGGTCTGATTCTGTACCTGATCAGTTTCGTTGGTGTATTTGTTCTGTTCAGCGCCATCTACAAGGTTCTGCCCATTGTGCGCATCTCTCCCCGGAGGGCCCTGGTGGGTGGTCTGGTTGCGGCCATTCTCTGGGAAGCTACCCGCTTTCTGTTGATGTACTACTTTCTCAATATATCCTTCGTCAATGTCATTTATGGCTCCCTGGCCACCATCATTGTGATATTGGTCAGCCTGGAAATTGCTTCCATTATTTTGTTGCTGGGTGCCCAGGTGATCGCGGAGCTGGAACGGAGCGAGCTGCTGGGCCTGTCCTGGTACGTCTCCCCAGAGGGAAATACAGAATGACATACAAAAGCACTTATACCCAATGCGGTACCGAGCAACTAAACTCAAGGGTCAGTTGCATGGCCCACAATCGGCTCAAGCACCGCGGGAATCACGCTTACGGTCTCCAACCGGTCGGGGAAAAGGAATATGCGACGCTTCATACGACATCCCACCGATTTTCCAATTCTTATATTCTCAATGGGTAGCTCCCATGGCGACAAGGCCAGTCTGTGCGACATTAGCCTGAGCGGCCTGGCATGTAGTCTTCAACGAGAGTATTGGCCTGATGCTCCGGTAGCACTGGCAATCCCTTCAATACAAAAGGATTGCCGATTCTCGGGCCGGGTACTGAGATGCACCCGCTGTCCAGGTGGGTACCGAGTTGCGATCACGTTCAGCGATGAAGCAGAGTCCTTTAAAAGGAAAATGGTGGAGCAGGTCTGCCAGATAGAGCACTATCGCCAGGAACTCCGCAGGGATGGGCGTGAACTTGACAGCGAAACCGCGGCGAGAGAATGGATCGAGCGCTTTGGTAGCGAGTTTGCTGAAATTTTTTCGGGTTAACTAGTGGGTGTTTTGGTACTCGTCGGCTGCCGCTGCCAGAGTCCGCACCCGTTCAAAATCCGCCTCACTGAACACGCCGTTCGCCCCGGAAATGGCGGCCAGTTTCATCCCGTGGCGAAGGCCCAGTTTGTAGACCTCCTGCACTTTTTCCCACTCGATGTTCCGGCCTAGCGTGAAGTTCTCGAAGCGTCCTTCCAGCGTCAGCACGATAGTCTCCGCCAGGCAGGCGTAGGCAATGCCTTTGGGCAGGCCAATATCCTTCATGTGTACGTCACCCGGTAACTGGATTTCGCCGGATTCGATCACCAGAACATCCGGGCGTTTGGCGACGTCCTCAGCCGAGATATCCAGTGGTCGTGCCACGTCCGTGATGACGCAGCCGGGTTTCACTTTGGTGATATCCAGGATCTTTTTCCCGGCGCCGGAGGTGGCGGTAACAATTATGTCCATATCGGCCAGATCCCGGTCGGCAGAGCCTGCAACGTGAACCATGGCTCCCGGGGTTTCCTGTTCGATGCTTTCCTTCAGCGCCAACAGCTTTGCTGGCTCCGGGGCGGCCAGATAGATTTCATCCACCGCCTTGGCCAGCAGCCGGGCACACACCGAGCCGATGGCGCCAGTCGCTCCCACCACCATGGCTTTGCCTGCCACCTTGCCGCTTTCGCCAACGTGTACGCGGCCTATTCGCTTAACCGCATCATGCGCGGCCCAGAGTGCGCCCGAGGCGCTGTAGCTGTTGCCCGTGGTGATCGGCAGAGGCGCACGCTTGGCCACGGTAACGCCGGCATCCCCCACGACCTTGGTGAATGCACCCAGCCCCATGATCTGAGCGCCCAGTTTTTTGGCCATTTTTGCCGCCGCCAGCAACCGGCTGTAGGTAAACTCAGGGCCATGCGCCATGATTTCCCGGGGTGTGCCGCCAACCGTGATCATCCAGCCCTCGGCTTCATCGCCGGTTGGTGATTTGATGCCCGAGACCTTGCAGTAGATAAACGGCGGCGTATAGGCCACGGCTTTTTCCACCAGGTTCATCACCACCGGTGGCGAGACACTGGCAATCCAGTCGAGGGGAGGGGTTTTGGTCAGGTATTGCTGGGACAACGGGTGGATCACAAAGGCAAACCGGTTTACCCGGCGATAGCCCCGGGGGTAGAGGATCCTGGGCTCGATGCCCAGGGTCTGGATGACATCCAGGTAGTCGTCCGGGCCGAGCTGCTCGGGGGTTCGTGCCAGCGCCGCGCTGATCATGGCTTCCATGATGTTCGTGCCGACCGGTCGCCCCTCCAGCCACGGGCTATAATCCACAACCATGGCTACCCGGCGGGAACGCATCCAGTCCATTGCTGATTCGGTCACACGCGACGTGATGATGGTCTTTCCGTCCAGCTGCTTCTGACTGAAATGTTCCAGGTCACCAATAGCGGCGACGATAACGTGCGCCTCTTCAACGGCATGGTCCAGGGAGTTTTTCACCAGCCCCTCGCCCAGGCGATAGAGCGGGTTCCGTAACATCGCTTCCACCGCTTTGACCGCAATGGGTCGAAACATCACCGGCGCAGTGATGGACGTGTAGGTTTCCAGTTGCTTGAGCGAGGTGAGTATTCGCGGTACACCAAAATCGGTGTAGGGGTCTGCAAAAAAGAGGTTTTCCGTATGCTCCGACAGGGATTTGGCAATACGGTAGCTGGCCCGGCCACTGATGCACAATACCCGGGCATTGTCGAAGAAGTGGCCCAGTTCGGACTGGGTATGGCGCACTGCCCATTCCTGAAGGATGCCTCTCAGCCCGGCCCCGGTCGTGACCGGCTTGTCCTGCACACATGCTTCGAGCCGCGCCGTATCAGGATGCTCAAGCTGTTCCCGGCCGACCTGATAGTGATCGTGAATCATACTCAGGCCGATGGCATCCGCCTGTTCATGAACTGACTCCAGCAGCGATTCGGCGCGGGAAAGGTCACCGTCAGATCCCAGCCGTATGATGTGGAAGGACTGTCCCAGAAACTCTGTTTCCAGATCGTAATCGTATTCGGAAGATCCCTGGCTGACACTGACCACTGTTTTCATTTGTCGACCCTGTCCGATCATTGTTGTTATCTCCTTCAGCGTAGATCACAACAAGGTTGTCTGCCTTAGCACAGGTCGATTTCCGGTCCTTTACTGAGGGGCTACAAGTTGCCCTGAAACGACTCAGCTAACGGTTCGCGACTCTGATACTTGCGCGGCAATCTGATCCAGGTGCACCTCGCATGTACCGCAACAGCCGCCCCAAATGTCCATGTGCGGGTAGCGCCTGGCAAGATTCCCCATCAACATCCCCAATTCATGTGGGTCACCTTCTTCGAGATGGCCTAGCCTGCAGAGTGAGATTTTTTCCATTTTCGATGCGTTGGGCCTGATGCCTCGAACGCGTTTGATCCAGTCACCTGCTTCCAGGCATGGTTCGAACTCCAGCGGATGTGAGCAATTGAGGGAGTAGAATTCGGGCGATCCATTGGTCTCGGTGTCGATGGTGGTAACTGCCTCCGCCAGCGTGGGGCCGGAGTTCAGCCTTGACGTGCCATCAACGCTCAGTGATATGGCAAGTGGTACCCCGATTTTATTGGCGGCGCGAGCAACACCAATGGCTTCGGCAACATTGTTGAACGTGAATGCCCAGGCAAGGTCGACATTGGCTTGCTTCAGTGTGGAAAGTTGAACTGAGTGATAGTCCTCGGCTTCGTCTACGGTAATGGTGCGATTTGTTTCGTAGGCATCACCGCGTGGGCCGATGAATCCCTGCACAAGTATGGTGGGTATGTCTCCCTCGTATTCCCCGGCGATTTCTCTCAGAAAGTCGATTGATTTCAGGTTGGCTTCGGCCAGTCCAGCTGGCGAATAACCCAGGAGATTGCCCCAATCCGGGCTTGCGCGATAGTCGAGTCCACCCATGAGTGCAGACGTTTTGTGCTTTGCCACCACATCCAGGTAGCGACGATACATGCCCCGCATATCCGCCATGGCCTTCGGATTGTCCAGTAATGGATACATGGCGAAGTGAGGCAGCTCATGCCCCCATTTGTACATGATTTCGGTTTCAATACCGCCTTCCGTGAGATAAACAGTACCGGCTTTTTGTGCTGGAAAATGCTTTGCGCTCATCATGCTGTCCTCCTGTTTCCAATATTGCACAACAACTAGGCGGCACCGACAAACGACAATTTATGCAGTTAGGTGTTAGTATTTCTAACACCTCTGCCCGGCGTCTTGCGCGTATGAGAAAACACCTGCCCTCTCTGAACCAGCTAAAGGCATTCGAAGCCACTGCCCGGCACCTAAGCTTCAGCGAGGCCGCGCAGGAATTACACGTCACCCATGCCGCGGTAAGTCATCAGGTAAAAGCACTTGAGAATTTTTTGCAGTCCCGCCTTTTTGTTCGGATGACGCGTTCAATAAAGCTCACCGGTCAAGGCGAGGCGCTCTTTCTGGAGACGCGTAAAGCCCTGGATATCATCGAAGCGGCCGCGACCGGCTTCTTTGAAAATAGACTCTGTGGAGTGCTGAAAATATCAGTGGCGCCATCGTTTGCTAACCGCTGGCTTCTGCCCCGGCTGGTCCTGTTTCGAGCAATGTACCCAACCCTCAATGTTGAAGTTCTGCCCGCCATTGAACTGAGTAAACTGTCGGAAAGCGATGTTGATCTTACGATCCGGCACGGAAGCGGGAGCTGGCCTGGATTGACGTCGGTCGGGCTTTTTGACGAAATTCTGGTTCCCGTTGCGTCCCCTGATTTTCTGGCCTCTATGGCTAAGAAAAATTTCTGGCAGGAAGCATTGCTGGGCGCATCTCCCAGAAGTGATGAATGGAGCGACTGGTTGGGCAGCTACACAGGAAAACCGGCCCCCGTTTTGTCAATCATGCTTTATCCCACTCAGGCGTTAGCACTGGATGCAGCGGTGGGTGGGGGCGGCATCGCTCTGGCCGATCGAAGGCTGGTCGAAAACGATATTAAAGGCGGCCGGCTCGTCGTGATTCAGGATACCGCCATACCTTCTAAAAACGGTTATTTCCTTTGCTACCCGTCAGGCCCTTTAACTGAGGCGAAGATAGTCGCTTTTCGCGATTGGATTACCGCGCAGTTGTCATAGTTATTTACAAGATCATTAAATTTGTCCTGGCCAGATATGAAGTGCGTGGCCAACATTCTTTTTCTGGCACAAAGTTTATATTAGATCGTGTCGACCTGGAGGCGATATTCTCAGAAATTGACGCAATGCCCATGCGTCAAAACGAAATGCTGAATTGATCGCGATTCCAGTGCCGGGCACAGACGCGATGATTCTGTAGCGGTATTTGAGTACCTTAGCGCCCGTTTCCTTTAACGCCCAAACGATCCAGATACAGGTGAAGCTCCGCTTCGCTCATGTCGACGTACTCCAGAACTCGTCCGTAAAGCATAGCGGTAGGGACATTGCGGTTCTTCAGTTCCTGCTGGGTTTGCTGAAGCACGAACAGGATGATGCGCTCGGTGCGGGTCAGGCCGTCCCGGGCGTCGGGAATCACTTCCAGTATGGCTTGCCATTCTTCCGGGCTCACAGATAGGCCTGCACGCAATCAAGCGCTTTCATTGCATTGCCGCGGGCGGGGTTTAAAAGGGGTGGCCTAAAAGTCCGAGCACGCCCAGGGTAATCAGATACCCGGCGACGATGTAGTTAAGCAGTTTGGGGAACACGAGGATACCGATGCCAGCTCCAAGGCTTATCAGGGGGGCGATTTCAAGCTGCAGGGTCATAGTGGATTCTCATTTAGTTTTTGGTGTTGTTGGCTGCTGTACCAGATTGAAGTTTACTGAGGCTTCCTTGACTTAAGGTCAGCCATAAAAAAAGGCAGCCTGGGCTGCCTTTCTTACGTCTTGGCTGTTATTTAAACAGCAAGTACGTTCTCTGCCTGAGGACCTTTCTGGCCCTGAGTCACGGTAAACTCAACTTCTTGGCCTTCGGCCAGAGTTTTGAAACCGCCACCCTGAATAGCGCTGTAGTGAACAAAAACGTCCGGGCCGCCTTCACGAGTAATAAAGCCAAAACCTTTTGCTTCGTTGAAGAACTTAACGTTGCCGGTAACTGTAGACATAAATAGCTTTCCTGATATTAATCATATTAGTGTGCTGTCAGAAGATCGTTGTGATAACTGATCAGCGGAGTGCGGGAAATCAAAAACGTGCGGGATCAAAAACAGGACGAGCTACTAAAATGACAACTCAAAACGCCTTATTCGTGAAGTGCTTTGCTAAGTCTTTCCAACAGGACGGACTGTACGCTAGAAAACGGTCGCTGCATAGCTAAGTTTTAGTTATTTCTGAAAAGTAATGAATTCTGCTGAGAAAATCGGTCGCTCGGCCGGGGTCTGGGTATTAACACGCTGCGTATAGATAGATACTGTTTCTCGGAAACCAAATTTGCCGAAGGAGGTCGAGCGTAAAATGAAGTCTGTAGTAATGCTGGACGGTGGTCTCGGTCAGGAAATCTATCGAAGAGCCTGGGACGTGAGCTCGCCACTCTGGTCTGTTGCTGTGATGCTGGAACAGCCGGAGATCGTCACGGCGGTTCATGAGGATTTTATCCGGGCCGGTGCCAGAACCCTCACGCTCAACACCTATGCCGCCACGCCGACCCGCCTGAAAAAAGCCGGAGCGTTTGAGCAAATGACCGCCATCCATCAGAAGGCCTTCGAAGCGCTAGAGAGAGCTATCGAGGCGACCGGCACGAAGGTAGATATTGCTGGCTGTCTTCCTCCTTTGTTTGCGAGCTATCAGGGCCAGCCGGAGCGCTCTTTTGAGGATTTGCGGAACGAATACGTCACTCTCGTTACTCTGCAGGAACGCGCCGATGTTATGTTGATCGAAACCATGACAAACACTCTGGAGGCAAGGGCTGCGTGTTCTGTGGCCCGTGAACTGGGCAAACCTTTCGGGGTGTCATTTCGCCTTGAAGTGGATGGTGGGCTCAAATCGGGTGAGAGTCTGGCGGAAGCAGTGGCGGCGGTTGCGGACTACTCCCCCATGGCGGTGATGTTGAACTGTTGTGACCTCGAGATTCTGAACGCCGCCATGCCCCAGTTGGTTGGTATGTATCCCAGGGTAGGTGGTTACGCCAATGCCTTTGAAAGTGTAGAGGAAGTGGCCAATGGCGGGTTGGTAGATACCCTTGAAGCGCGTGAGGACGTTTCTCCGGGAACCTATACTGCGGCAGTGAGGCAATGGCTGGAAAACGGTGCTGTTGTTGTTGGTGGTTGTTGTGAAATCACGCCCACGCACATTCGTTATCTGGCAGATAGTCTTGGCAAAGAATTCGAGCTTATTCGTTTGTCGCAGTTGCTTCGCTGAAGAGCCGGGCATCATTCGCAACGGACTGAAAATTCTCTTACAGGGCCCCAAAACACGATGATGACTGCTTTATCGCACCTCTTGCGAATGACCCTGCCACTGATCGCGGTGGTTGCACTCACAGCCTGCGACGCTGCAAAGCTGCTGGCGCCGGATGTTCGCCTGCCGGACGGCAGTGTTTATGTCGCCGAGTTCGAAGATGGCGCCCCGTTCAGGGCAGGCATATGACTGACTACGGTACCTACCAGGGGGAATTTCGAGACTGGCAGTACCATGGTGAAGGCACCTTCGCCTACGTTGATGAATTTGAGGGAGTGGGTCGCCTTTCAGGCACCTGGGAACACGGTGAATTTGTGGATGGGGAAGAGTTTGCCCCGAAAGAACCACCAGTGCTCCTCACTGAGAAGATCCTCGCCGAGGACCGTCAGCGCCTGAATAGCCAGTTCGAAAGTCTGGAACCTGAACGACCGGGTGTGACTGATGCCTACTTCCTCGCGGTGGGTGGAGATGGCACTGAGTCTGTTTTCATGCGTGATATCCAGGTGGCCAAAACTGGCCTGCAGGCACAGTTTGATGTGAAGAAGCGCGCCATCATGCTGCTGAATCACCGGGATTATGAGACCTTCCCCCTGGCTACCCGGCCTTCCATTGCAGCAGCTCTGGAGGCGTTGGATGAGCAGATAAACCCGGAGGAAGACCTGCTTGTTGTTCACCTGGTCAGCCATGGGGGCCGCGATGGGCAGCTGGTGTTGCAGCAACCCGGGATCGAGCTGCCCGATCTGTCGCCCCAGGCTTTTGCGGAGATGCTGGAGCCACTGAACGCCCGCCGGAAAATGCTGGTGGTTTCTGCGTGCTATTCCGGCCAGTGGCTCAACCAACTCAAAGACAGCGATACACTGATCATGACTTCCGCCCGGGAAGACCGCACGTCCTTCGGCTGCGGCGACGACTCAGAGATGACCTGGTTCACCAAGGCCGTGTATCGTAGCGTGAGCCTGTCACTCACCGATCCCGACGCCATGTTCGAGCAAATCAACACGCAAATCAGAACCTGGGAAGAAGAAATTGGCATGGAGGAGGAGAGCTGGTCCTATCCCCAGTCCCACCTGGGAGAGAGCCTGCGGCAGTGGCTGAGCCAGAGATTTCCCAATACGGACGGATGACATAAGCAGCAAACATTGCTTGCCAGTGCCGACAAACCCTGAAATGCATCTGCGCGAGATTCCTGCCCGCAAGATGGCCTCTGTTGAGTACTTATAGGTAATAAGATAATGAAAAATCCTACTGAAGCCCAACAACGAGCGGTACTTGAGCGACTGGACAAGTTCAGCCGTTTCACCGATAGCAGCATCGGTATTCCTTTCACCAGATTCAAGATTGGCGCGGATTCTATTATCGGCTTATTGCCGGTGGTGGGAGACATGGCAGGCCTGGTGTTATCGGGCTATGTGCTCATCGAAGCGCAGCGGGTCGGGGCCAGTAAGGAGATTAAACAGCAGATGCTACGCAACATGGGGATCGATTTTGTCGGCGGCCTGTTGCCCGTTGTGGGTGATGCCTTTGATGCCATCTACAAAGCCAATAGCCGCAATACCCGGTTGCTGAGAAACTATCTGGAAGAACAGCTTGTGGTAGAGCCGCCCCCGCCGCCTTTCCCCTGGAAGGCCCTGATCGGGCTGTCCGTGTTGTTTGCCATTATCACCGGTGGATTAACGCTTCTTTTATAAAAACAGTCCAATGTTCTGCTTTAGTCTGAACGGGCTAAAGAGATCAGAAAAATAGTCCTATCATCTATTTTTTCCGCCTACGTCTAGACCCCGCTATCGAGAAATCCCACATATCATTTGGTGAAGAAAACCGCTTCTGGAACTCTTTGACTGACAGCTTTCAGTTTGAGACCCCCTCAGGAGCGATCTGAGTCTGGTTTATACAACACCAATATCGACCGATGCGTAAGTTGGCGAAACAATTGATCTAAGGAAAAAGCGCATGGATACCAATAATAAAAACTATGTCCTTAATGGAACGACGGCTAGCAAAATGGGGGTATTGGATCTGATAATCGGATGGATGTATGAGCATGAGTGTTATGCGTATGAGATACAGACCTATGATGACAAAGATACTGAGCGGTTCCACTTCCGTGTAGAGTTCAGCTTCGTTGGTAACGGCGACTTTTCCGAAGACAGCCTGCGGAGTCATTTGGCTGGCCACGCTGAAGCCTTTGAGGCCGATTGGGGTCTGCGGCATCTGGCAACGCCGGACAAGCTGGTTATTCTGGTATCAAAGTATGACCATTGCCTACAAGATATTCTGTATCGCCAAAATGTTGGCTCATTGAATATTGAAATCCCGGCTATCATATCCAACCACCCAGATCTGAGGCGGCTTGCTGACTGGTACGAAATCCCGTTTTATCATCTACCCGTTACCCCGGAAACCAAAATGCAGCAGGAAGCTGAGATTTGGGACATCGTCCAGAAAGTCGATGCAGATCTGGTTGTGCTGGCTCGCTACATGCAGATACTGTCCGACGACTTGTGCACAAAACTGCACGGACGTGCGATTAATATCCACCACTCGCTACTGCCGGGATTCAAAGGCGCAAAGCCTTATCATCAGGCCTATGAAAATGGAGTGAAGCTGGTCGGGGCCACTGCACACTACGTCAGTAAAAACCTGGACGAGGGTCCTATCATCGCCCAGGGAATTGAGGCGGTAGATCACACCTATACGCCGGAGCTGCTGATAGCAAAAGGACGTGATACTGAACGCCTGACACTAGCCAAGGCGATTAAATCGCATGTTGAGCGGCGCTGTATCCTCAGCGACAAAAAAACGGTTATCTTCCCGGGACACTAGGGACGTGCGCCATTCCATGCGTTACTCTATGCCAAGTCGCCGTCTGGATTGAGGCGCACCGGGAAACCTGACGAGAGCTGGCCACCATGCCTGAGACAAACCCCGCAGCGCTTCGCAAGATACTTGAAACCGTGGATACCATCGCATTGGTCGGCGCCAGTGACAAGCCCGACCGCCCGAGCCACGACGTGATGGCTTTCCTGCAGGCCCATGGCTACCGCGTTATCCCCGTCAATCCCCGTCTGGCCGGCAAAACGGTGTTGGGCGAGCCAGTGTATGCCGACCTTTTCGCCGTGCCCGAACCAGTCGATATGGTGGACCTTTTCCTGGCGCCAGAACGCACCGACTCTGTCATCGACGCGGCCATTGCTCGCAACATCGGGGTGGTGTGGATGCAGATAGGGGTAATTAACCGGACCGGAGCAGAGCGTGCCGAAGCCGCAGGCGCCCGGGTGGTGATGGACAAGTGTCCGAAACAGGAAATTCCCCGCCTTGGGATAGCACCACGTTGCTAGCGGTGTGAATCAGTGTCCCTCTAAATCCGGCTTTAGTCCAAACGGTCTAAAGAGAATATAAAAATAGTCCTATCCTCTATTTTTTCTGCCATATTTTAGGCCTCGCTTTCGACATATTCCTCATATCATTGCCTGGTACACGCGTCTTTAGTTGTGTTCGATGACGGACTAAAGATGCGCCTGCATAACAGGAGGGCGCAGATATGTTTAAGCAAAAACAAAAAGAATTTGGCTTTGGAACACAAATCCGTAAATCGCCTTATTTCGACGCAACCGTGCGCTGGGGTGTCAAAGGCTTTTCGGTGTATAACCACATGTACATCCCGCGCGATTTCGGTGATCCCGAACAAAATTTCTGGAATCTGGTAAACGACGCAATTCTCTGCGATGTCTCGGTGGAGCGTCAGGTCGAGATCACTGGCCCTGATGCCGCTCAATTTGTGCAACTGCTCATTCCTCGGGATTTGTCAAAATGCGCTGTGGGACAGTGTATTTATACGCTGATCACAAACGCTGAGGGTGGCATTCTGAACGATCCTATCCTGCTTCGTCTCGAGGAAAACAAATTCTGGATCTCCCTGGCTGACACCGACATTTTGCTGTGGGCGCAGGGTGTCGCCATCAATTCTGGTTTCGATGTCCAGATCCGGGAGCCGGATGTATCTCCGCTTCAACTGCAAGGTCCGAAATCCGGTCTCATCATGAAGGCGCTATTTGGTGAAAGCATTAACGACCTTCGCTACTTCTGGCTACGCGAGTATGACCTTGACGGTATTCCTCTGATCATTTCCCGGACCGGTTGGTCCAGCGAACTGGGCTATGAGCTCTATCTGCAGGATGGTTCGAAGGGTGACGAATTGTGGGAAAAGATCATGGCTGTCGGTGCTCCGTTTGGTCTTAAACCAGGTCATACGTCGACGGTCCGCCGCATTGAGGGGGGAATGCTGTCTTACCACGCCGATATGGATATTAATACCAATCCCTTTGAACTGGGTCTCGATCGACTGGTCAATCTGGATATGGAGGCTGACTTCATTGGCAAGGCTGCACTCAAACGTATCCGTAGAGAGGGTGTATCTCGCAAGCACATTGGTCTGCTGATCGACGGCCCGGCACTATCCGGTCCTAACACCAACTTCTGGGACCTGGAAAAAGAGGGAGAGTGCGTGGGCACAGTCACTTCTGCGGTGTTCTCTCCACGTCTGCAGAAGAATATTGCGCTGGCGCTGGTCAGGGCGGACCTTGCGGATATTGGGACGACCTTCGAAGTTGATATGCCTGATGGGAAAACAACAGCCACTGTCGTCGAAAGGCCGTTCTACGACCCTAAAAAGAGCCTCGCGGCGGCTTAGTATCACCATAATCCAGGGGCGGCATCGCGCCAAAGGGCACACCAGCAGACAGGACAGATTTATGGCATCGTTCTCTTTTCTTCATAGTTCCACCGCCGCCGACAGAGAGGGTGGGGAATCCCGCCTGTTGGAGAGTTTCCTTCGGGGCTATTCGATGGAAGTCATCCCGAGCACAGCCGAGAAGGTGGAGAGTTTTCGTGACATTCTGCCTGCAGGTACCCGCGTCTATATCGCTCATATCGACGGCACGCCGATAGATGACATGGTTCGGACCGCTCGTCGACTGGCCGAAGAGGGGTTTCCGGTTATGCCACATTTTCCGGCCCGCATCATCAGAAACCGGGCTGAGCTGGCTGACTGGATCGCCCGATACCAGGGCGAGGCCGGTGTGACACAGGCGCTGCTCCTGGGAGGCGGCCTGACTACCCCGGTTGGCGAATTCGAAGATTCCATGCAGTTGATCGAGACAGGGCTCTTCGATGACTTCAAGAACCTGCACATCGCTGGCCATCCCGAGGGCAACCGCGATATTGATCCCGATGGTTCTGACGAGGTGGTGATGCGAGCCCTGAAGTGGAAGCGGGCTTTCCACGAGCGAACCGATGCGCGGATAGCGATCACGACCCAGTTCTGTTTCGAAGCTGCTCCCGTCATCGCCTGGGCAAATCGGCTAGCGGCGGAGGGGATTGATTTTCCAATTCATATCGGCCTGGCTGGACCGGCCAAACTCCAGACCCTTATAAAATACGCCTTGTCTTGTGGTGTAGGCCCCAGCATGCGCGTGCTACAACGTCGGGCTAAGGATTTTACGAAGCTGCTAATGCCCTATGAGCCTACTGAACTGCTGCTTGAGCTCGCTGAGTACAAAGAGCAGAATCCAGGCTTTGGGGTCGAGCAGGTACATTTCTTCCCGCTGGGTGGAATCAGCAACAACGCCAATTGGGTTACCGAGAATGGCGGAGCTGCAGGCCGGCCTGCAGCTGGTTGATCCGTTTCAGACGGCACTCGGACCGAGAAGGAGGTAGGCGTGACTGATGATGCTTCGCGAGTATCGAGGCAACCTGGCAGGATTGAATGCCACCTGGCTGATGACTAGACTCTTATCTAAAGTGCGGGATAAGAATCAATAATATGAAAAAATACGCATTAGATGCCGTGGATATCCGCATTCTGAGCGCTGTCCAGGAGCACGGACAAATAAGCAAAAGTAAGCTCTCTGAACTGGTTAATCTGTCGCCGACGCCATGCTGGCTTCGACTCACCAAGCTCAAGAGGGCTGGTTATATAACGGGATATCGGGGGCAGGTCGCCGTCGAGAAGGCTCTCGATCTAACCACCGTTTTTGTGACGATTTCGCTGAAGGAACACAGAAAATCAGATTTTGATCGTTTTGAAAATCACATTTCGGCCATCGAAGAGATCACAGAGTGCTTCGCGATCAGCGGAGGTACGGACTATGTGCTCAAAGTAATTACCTGCAGTCTGCCCGATTTTCAAACCTTAATCGGGCAGTTACTCGACGAAGAGATTGGAATAGACCGCTACTATGTTTACGTTTTAAGCAAGGAGGTTAAGTCAACGTCACTCAGTTTGTCGCAGCTCATGAAAATGAAGAATCGCAAAGGCCCATAGTCTATATTTCGAGGAGAGTTTGAATGGCTAGTGATTATTCAAAGGAAGAAATACTGCTTAGAACAGACAATGAAGGTGCGGTGTTTCTTTCTCTTAACCGGCCGGACAAACTGAACACCCTGTCTGAAGCCATGATGTCGGCCTTGCAAGTCGAGCTGGACAACATCGCCCGGGATCGCAGTATTCGGTGCGTGGTTATAAGCGGTGAAGGTCGTGCATTTTGTGCGGGCCATGACCTGCAGGAAATGCGTTCAAAACCGGATCAAGCTTACTATCAGGCTTTGTTTCAGCGTTGTAGCGAAATGATGCAGAGTATCGTCGAGCTGCCAGTTCCGGTCATCGCAAAAGTTCACGGTATGGCGGCAGCAGCTGGCTGCCAATTGGCAGCCAGCTGTGATTTGGTCATCGCGGGGAGATCAGCCCGCTTCGCCGTATCGGGAATAAATGTCGGATTGTTTTGCTCAACGCCTGCTGTCGCTCTTTCAAGAAGCATCTCAGCCAAACGAGCATTCGACATGCTGGTGACTGGTGATGTCATCGACGCTGAAGCGGCGTTGAATTCGGGGTTGATTAGCAGTTTAGTGGGCGATACGGAGCTGGACGACGCTGTTGCTGCGAAGGTTGGTAAGATTTTGAGTAAAAGTCCTGCTGCCGTTCGATATGGAAAAGCCATGTTTCACCAGCAAAGGCAGATGTCGTTGTCCGACGCCTATGATTTTGCAGGCAATGTGATGGCTGAGAACATGATGAGCCACGACGCTGGAGAAGGCATTGATGCTTTTCTGGAAAAGCGGAAAGCTACCTGGGAACAGCCTACTCGCTAAAAATTGATTGGCATCATTATCGGAACGTCTATCCGTCCGCTGTTGGATCGAAAGAGGGCAAAGGCTATGAACGGGTTATGTTCTTTTAATCAGGTACTCGAAAAAACGCAAGCCAATCATGTTGAACTCTCTCCAATAAGCTTTATCAAGCGGGCTGCGGCAGTCTATCCAGATAGAATGGCTGTAGTGTATGGCGACACAACTTATACGTGGAGCCAAACCTATCGTCGTTGCCTTCAGTTAGCCTCTGTTTTAGAAGGGTATGGTATTTCCAGGGGGGATACTGTCTCCGTTATGCTGCCAAATGTGCCCTCAATGTATGAGGCTCATTTTGGTGTGCCCATGACAGGCGCGGTGCTGAACGCAATCAACATCCGCCTGGATGCCGAATCTGTTGCCTATATCCTTAATCACAGTGGTACCCGGCTTTTGCTGGTGGATCCGGAGTTTGCGAATGTCATAGAAAAAGCGCTGGCGATGGTAGAAGGCCCTGCGCCTATCGTCATTAACGTTTCCGATCCGCACTACAGCGAAGGGTCATTTATCGGTGACCTTGACTATGAAGCATTGCTGGCCGGGCAATCAGAATTGGTTGAGTGTAAGGCCCCGATCGACGAATGGGATGCAATTTCACTAGGCTACACCTCGGGCACAACCGGCAACCCGAAGGGTGTGGTATCGCACCATCGTGGTGCCTATCTGAATGCGGTCAGCAATGTCCTTTCCTGGGGTTTGACGTCCAACGTCGTCTTTTTGTGGACATTGCCAATGTTTCATTGCAATGGCTGGTGCTTCCCCTGGACTATGGCCGCCATTGGCGGAACGAACATCTGTTTGCGTAAGGTCGACCCGGAGCAGATTCTTCAATTGATAATACAACACCGTGTCACTCACTATTGTGGCGCGCCGGTCGTACACTCGATGATCGCCAATGCCGCATCGATCCAATCCTCACCCATCGAGCACAAGGTTGCGGGACTGATTGCCGGAGCAGCGCCACCAGCGTCGGTACTGGAGAAGATGGAGCGACTGGGGATTGAGCTAACCCACGTCTACGGTCTGACTGAGACCTATGGTCCGGCAACTGTATGCGTCAAGCAGAATGAGTGGGCCGATTGCACTCTGGAAGAGCGCGTCGAACTTAACGGACGACAAGGTGTGAGCTATCCGCTGCAGGAAGAGGTCGCGGTGCTTGATCCGAAAACGCTGCAGCCGGTTCCGGCCGACGGCAAGACGGTTGGCGAGGTTATGTTCAGGGGTAACATCGTAATGAAGGGTTACCTGCATAACAAATCGGCAACTGACGAAGCGTTTGCCGGAGGCTGGTTTCATACCGGAGACCTGGCGGTCGTGCATGCCGATGGCTACCTCAAAATTTCGGACCGCTCGAAAGATGTCATCATTTCGGGCGGCGAGAATATCTCGTCTCTCGAGGTTGAGGCTGTTGTCCAGCGCCACCCTGAAGTAGAGCTCGCCGCGGTTGTGCCCCTGGCGGATGAGAAATGGGGGGAAGTACCTGCAGCGTTCGTGCAGCTGCAAGACGGTAGCATGCTAACAGAGCAGGCGCTGATCGATTTCTGTCGGGATAACATGAGCCACTTTAAAGCGCCCAAGAAAATCATCTTTGACCGTTTACCAACGACCTCAACCGGGAAAGTCCAGAAGTACTTACTGCGTCAGCAACTTGCCTTAGAGAAATCCAACTAGATCTGAGATGCCCATGGATGCCCAGTGGCCACTGATATTCGCGAACCTGCTCCTGATTGTGCATGTAATGCTTGTTGCCTTCGTGATTCTCGGCCTGGTGGTGATTATTGCCGGTTATTTCTTTCGATGGCAGTGGGTGCGTCATTTCTGGTTTCGGCTGAGCCACCTCATTGTTATCGGTATCGTCGTGCTCCAATCCTGGCTCGGCGTGATATGCCCACTGACCTCCTGGGAGATGGCGCTTCGCGAGCGGGCAGGTGATGCCGCTTATGAAGGCTCCTTCATTCAGCATTGGTTGCAGTCCATCCTTTATTTCAGTGCGCCAGATTGGGTGTTTATCCTGGGCTACTCGGTATTCGGGGCCATGGTCCTGTCCAGCTGGTTTCTGGTCAGGCCAAGGCGGCACCTTCCCACTGATCAAAGTAAATGAACCTGCCGGGCGACTCTGATGCCCTTTTAATAAGTTCTTCTGCACCCATATCAATAGTTACCAATGCTTCAATCAATCAGCACGGGAGAGTTGTGTCCATGAGTAGCTATAAAGCGATTAATCTGGTGAAACGGCCCGAAGGAACTATCGGTCCGGAATTATTCGAGGTTGTGGAAAAAACAGTCCCGGAACCCGCCGATGGCGAGTTTGTGGTCCGGCAGACCTATATGTCCCTCGACCCAGCCATGATGGGCTGGATGGGCGCCGACACCGACAGCTATATTCCCCGAGTGGAGCTGGGCGACGTCATGCGTTCGTCTGGCATTGGCGAGGTCGTTGCCTCCAATCACCCGGACTTCGCCGTGGGCGATCAGGTGATAGGGATGTTTGGCTGGCGGGAGATGGCCCTGACGGATGGCGCGGGCGTGAACAAGGTGGACAAAAACGTGCCGCCGGAAATGGCGCTGTCGGTTTTTGCTTTGCCGGGCTTGACCGCCACCCAGGGGCTCTATGGCTATGGCGATCCCAAACCGGATGAAACCCTGGTGGTCTCCGGTGCCGCCGGTTCTGTCGGCTCGATCGTCGGCCAGTTGGCCAAGGCGGATGGCTTGCGGGTTATTGGCGTGGTCGGCAGCGACGAGAAGGCCGATTGGATTGTCAACGAACTGGGCTTCGACGGCGCCGTGAACTACAAGACCGACGATCTGGGCGCGAAACTGGATGAACTCGCGCCCAAAGGCATAGACGTTTATTTCGAGAACACCGGTGGCCCGATTCAGGATTTCGTGTTCGAGCGGATGAATGCCCACGGCCGTATCGTGGTGTGCGGCATGATTGCCGATTACACCTCAGCTAATCCACGCCCCGGCCCCAACTGGATGCGCATCATCAAGAAGCGGCTGTCGATCCAGGGCTTCACCATGCCCGATCACAGTGACAAGACCAAAGAATTGCACGCCAAACTCACCCCCTACGTTCAGAACGGGCAGATCAAATACCGTACCCACGTTCTGGAGGGCCTGGAGTCCGCCATGAGCGGTCTGACCCTGTTCCTGACCGGTGACAACAAGGGTAAGTTGATGGTGAAGCTTTAATGGCCCATTAGCCCGTCGCCCTTGGTGGTGGGCATTTCGTTGGCGCAGGCGATCTGCTGAATCCGCCGGGCGGGCGCGATGGGTTGTGCTATGCTTAAAGCAGCTCTGCCGATGGGCTGTCGTTAGGTGTCCTATCGGTGAAGAGGACATCCTGGTCTTTTGAAGTGCCCAGTTAGCGGATAATCTATGAGTCAAGGAGAAAGGCAATGGAAGCTAAATCCGGTCAGGACGAGTACAAGCAGTTAAAGCAGGATCTGCATCAGCTTCGGGAAGATTTCGCGAACCTGACGCGGGCTGTGACTGAGGGTCAGAAAAGCAATGTCAGCAGCCTTCGGGATGAGATTCGTCGGGAAAGCCGCGACGCGTTTGATCAGGTAAGGCAGAAGGGCAATGATGCACTGAATCGTGCGAAGGATGCTGGCGACAAGGCAGTTCATGATGTCGAGCACAAGATCGAGGAGCGGCCGTTCCTCAGCATCATCATCATGTTTCTGGCTGGCCTTCTGGTTGGCAAGCTGCTCGATCGCTGATCATGCTTGATTCGGCTCAGGCCAAGGGAGCGATTCGCAAGGCTGTCGCTGCCATCACGGGCTTTATGCTCGTGATGGTCTTGCTTGTCGCCCTTCTGGTTACCGGGTTTTACCTTTTAGTCCAGGCAGCGATCCTGGCACTTCTACCTATCATTGGTGAGGCTTCGGCCATGGCGGTGGTCGGGTTCGGCTGTGTTCTGCTGCTGGCCGTCTTCTTCCAGCGAATGATGAAAGCTGGTTCTCCTCCAAAACGCGGTGAAATAAAAGGTTCCGATGCTGGACCAACGGTGGATGAGTTGCGTGAACTGATTCGGGACTATCCACTGGAATCGGCCCTGACCGCTTTTGCCGCTGGTATCGTTCAGCAGGGCGACTCCCGGCTCAAATCCCTGCTGTTACAAGGTGGGATGGAGTTCATGAAGCGAACGGAAACTGCCCCGGAAGCCGCATCGTCGGGTCAGGAACCAAAGAGCGGCCCCACGCCGGATTGAAGGCGAATAGGGTTTCATTTGCCTAACATCTCGCCTACCGCGCGCAGGTTAATAATATGATCACACACTGACTTGATGATCATCAGCAGGGGTGTGGCAATGATTAACCCGACCGGTCCCCATAGCCAGCCCCAGAACAGAAGGCCGATAAAAATCGCGACCGCATTGAGGCTGGATAGATAGCTGGTTAGCCAGGGCGTTAGCAGGCTGCCCTGAATACTGGTAATGAACAGTGAGGTGCCGGCCACGATAAGGGCCATTTCCAGTTCGCCAAACTGGATGAATGCAGCGCCCCCGGTAGCAACGAAGACCAGAATCGGCCCCACGTAAGGGACAGCGCTGGCCACGCCGGCGATCACCCCCCATAGCGCGGCCTGCTCCATCCCCAGCGCCAGAAACACAAGCCAGGTCAGTACCCCGACAAACAAGGCACTGATCACCATGACGAACAAGAAGCGGCGAACCTGCTGGTGAAGGTCCTCAAGAATTCTGGCTGCGTTGCGCATGCGCGCGAATGAGGGGCCGGACAGTCGCACCACCTTGCGCCTGTAAAGTGAACCCACCGACAGCAGGAAGTACACCAGTAACAACACGGAAAAAAACTGGGTGATCAGCACCAGAGCGGCGGGTGAGCTATTGATCACGTACGCCTGAACATCCATGGGCTTATCAATCAGGCGCACAGACGTTGCGCCCGCTTCGGCAGGCGTTTGCTTCTCCTGGTCCTCTTTGGTTGAGTCTTCAATTTCTTTTGCCGCGTTCTGCGCTTTTTCCATGATCCCTTCTTCTTTGGGAGCATTGGCTTCTTTGCGCTGAAATTCCTGAATGGCCATCGGGATTTTATCAAGTATGGCCATGGCTTCCTGCTTGAGGGGAATACTTCCGGCCGCAATGGCGCCGATCAATGCCGTCAGTATCAGGGCCGCGCTTAAGGGCCTGGGAATTCGAATACGGTCGAACAGCGATACTACAGGATCGAGGGAGTAGCTGATGAGGACGGCGACCACCAGCGGCAGCAATACCGACTGGGCCCAGTCAATAAAATAGACGGTGACAATGCTGGTCAGGATGATCAGTGCCATACTTCGAATATTGACGGCTTCAATCAGTGCCGGCTTCGACGGAGTGCCCTCTGTCTGGTCTTGGTTTTCCTGTAGGTCCATCTTTGGTTTCTCCCTGCTATTTCGATCATTCAGTGTAGCGCGGTTTAACAAGGTACATGCAGATACTTCAATCCCTCAATACGTGGCCCGGCGGTTGGGCGGGCGCAGCGCTTGCGAAGTGGGCTTGACGGAAGAAGCGCTAATATTTCCAGCAATACGTGCTAGGCTCCTGAGCGGGAAGATTCAAGAGCAAACCATTGGAATATTGGAACCACCATGAGCAGTGACCCGTTAGCGCAAATACTCGAAATGAATGGCGAAGAGAGATACGACTACTTCCTGACTGAGGTGCTCGAAGAACGTGAGATCTGGATATTGGTCAATGCCGACAATCGGTTCCTGAAAATTGTTTCGGAGGACGACGGCGTGGCGCATTTGCCAGTTTGGCCCAGTTCAGAGTTTGCGGTTGATTACGCGAAGGGATCGGACGACCTCTCGCCGATGAGCATTTCCCTGCCGGATTTCTTTAAAAAGTGGGTGCCGGGTTTGACCAAAGACGGGCTGCAAGTTGGTGTGTTTCCGGGAACGGACCGCACGCTTTGGATAACCGAGCCGGAAGAGCTTAAGCGAGACCTTCAGGACGAACTGTCGAGTTTTTAGGTCGGCTATATCCACCATTCTATAAGCATGCTAAAAGGTGTCTGCCTCGTTAAACCATCAGGGTTCCAGTATGTCAGACAAATTCTTCTTTAAAGGTCGCCAGGATGCTCGCCAGCATCACACCGCTTACGGCGGCTTCCAGACCGGCGCCAGCCAAAAGAGTGGCAGCAGGAAGTATCCGTTAACGCTGGTAGTTACCAGCGAAGCTCGCAAGCAAGAGGTTGAAGAGCAGGTTGCCAAGGCGAAGCTGCATGCGGACATCACCCTTGATACCCGCGAAGGCGCCGTTGAATCCATCAGTGAACTGACCGTTCTCCTGAATAAAGGGGCGACAGTGACCACGGCCAAGGCGCCGTCCCGCAATGACCCTTGCAGCTGCGGCAGTGGCCTTAAATTCAAGAAGTGTTGTGGCTGAAGGCTATAAAGGGAATTCTATGGTTATTTGCGGAGTTGAACTGACTGGCAGTGACGCCGTGGTGTGCTTTTTGAATCTGGATAAGGGCCAGTTCAGCCTGCCGGAAAGCAAGGTGCGTAAATTGTCGCTGAAGAAAAACCACACCCGGGAAGATCTGCAGCAGTTTCAGGCGGCTTTTGCTGAGTTGATGATTGAGCACGAAGTGACCAGTGTCGCGATCAAGGAGCGGATGCCGAAAGGCAAGTTTGCCGGTGGCGCTATCAGCTTCAAGCTTGATGCGGCCATTCAATTGATTGCCAGCAGCGAGCTGGACGTCAGGTTACTGCCATCAGCGCTGGTCAAGTCTACGTTGGCCACCAGCCCCATGCCGATTGCGTTTGCGGAGACCGGTTTAAAGGTCTTTCAGGAAACTGCATTTACCGCGGCCTATGTCGGGCACATGGCAAAATAGCGACCGTTTACGCCAGATCCTCTACGTCTTCGGACGTATGGTTACCCATGATCCGCGGTCATGTCTAGAAACAGGCATTGGAGTTTTTGCATAAAATGGAGATTTTATGACGGACAAGAAATTCACTGAATATAAAATGGTTCATATCTCGGAAGGCGGGTGCGGTACGCTACTCCTTGGTTCTTCCGGGTTGCCCCTTAAAAAGATTGAGGCAGAGCTGAATCGTTATGCGTCCGAGGGCTGGCAGGTCGTTTTCCAGGTGCTGGAAATGAAGCGCTTCTGGTTATTTTGGCAGCGTGAAGCCGTCATCGTCACCTTAGGGCGATAGTGCATGTTGAAAAGGCTGGCACTGGGGGTAATTCGCGCCTACCGCGAAACCGGTGGCGGAACGAGATGGTTTGGAATCGATTGTAATTTTGAACCGAGTTGTTCCGCTTATGCAGAGGAGGCGATTACCCGTTTTGGTCTTTATCGAGGCGTGAGGCTGGCGTGGAACCGTCTTCGCCGCTGCAACAAGCCAGACTGCGTATGCAAATGCCTGGAGCCAGTACCTGGGAGTTTCGAGCATGTTGAAGCAAACAGACGTTGATGCGGAGGAAGAATCTCTGCGCCGGGCAATTCGCGAGCTGCCGGACGATCGAAAAAGTGAGTTTTACCAGAGCGTTCAAAAAGCGATTAAAGACCCCGATACTTATGCCGCATTGAACTGGTTTTTTGTTGTAGGCTTGCACCACTTTTATTTAGGACGCTGGGGTAGAGGTCTGATTGACCTGTGCTCCCTGTTTATTGCCTTGGGGCTCTTCATGTCAGGCATGGTTTGGGCCGGGGTAATCCTGCTTTCAGTTGTTTATATCTGGGAATTGTGGGAGCTTTTCAGATCGCAAATTATCGTTCAGGACTGGAATAATCGACTTTATCGCCAATTACTGCGTCGATTCGTGTAAGCCAATCCCTTGTTGCCTAAGCCCCGGAGACTCCGCCGACATCGGTATTAACACCGCATCCAGGTACTTCGACCAGATCAAAGCCAGTGCCGATATTGCGCTCGCGGTTCGGGGTTGTCAGCCGGTCACCTGACCGGCAGAGTCACCCCCGCCGCCTTTCTCCTGATTTCTCGCCTCAAAGCTCTCAAGCTCAACGTTAATGGCATTGGTGGAGATAACGATCTCGTACAGCGAATACAGCAAAGAGATCGAGAGCAGAATCAGGCTGATTCCGAACACGATTGCCCCGGCGAGCTCCACACCCAGAAACAGCGCGAACATGGACAGGGTGCAGAGGAAAAAGCTCAGCACCCCGAAAGTCTGCATTCGTTTGGTCAGCACAATGCGCTTGCGCAGCATGGTGATCTGCCGTGCGATCAGGGCATGATCCTCTTCTGTATCCATCTGTTTAAGCTGGCGGATCAATTGGGCGAGCACAACAAAACGATTGGTGTAGGCCAGCAGCAATAATGAGATTGCAGGGAATAAGAGGGCAGGGGTGGTCAGTGTCAACGTTGGCTCCTTGATGTGATCGGGCAGGTCTTATTGCCTCGTCTTCTCGATATTTACTTCTTGAAGAAACGTGGATTGCGTTCGATGAACGCATCGATCCAGCGCTCCAGGAATGATTGCCTCTCGGGCCTTTTGATATAGCGCCAGCCCAGTATTGAAATCACCAGGGCGCCCAGAGCATCGACGATTAAATCCCACATGGTGTCTGTCAGTCCGGACGGGTCGCCCAGCATGGGCTTCTGCATGGTCATGCCGAACAGGGAATCCATGGTGAATTCAAAAATTTCCCAGAGTGCGCCGACACCTAAAGCGAACATGAAGGCGAAAAAAGCCACGAAACCGGGTTTCATGTGCACATGAATTTTTTCGGTCTCATTCATGATATGTACTAACAGAAAGCCGATAATGCCCAGCAAAAAGCCGGATATTGAGTGCAGTGCCATATCCCACCACCAGAACCGGGTGTAGTAATCGCGAATTTCGCCGAGAAAGAGGGATGCGAAAACGAAACCGATGGCGGCAAGTTGCAGTTCTGGCGGAATGTGAATCCGGAGCCGGCGTTCAAACAGTATTGGCAGGAAGGTGATGGCAATGATCATCGCTGTCAGGAATGCGGTAAACCATTGCTGGCCCCAGACAGCGTATGCCGTTTCAGCCAGCAGGATCAGTTGTAATGCAATGGTGATTCTTTGGTGGGTGATCCGGATGCGCATAACCGAGGGATTCTTGACAGAAGTGGTGTTAGGTTACCACATCCGATTTGCCTTTCGAAAAGTGTCAGGGAGTTTGATATTGCTGCCGGCGTGAGAGTGCCAGTGAGCCCCTCACTCAGAATAACTTGTTACCAACCGGCCATGCGCCGACTGGCAGAACTGAAAGCTGCTTCGGCCGCTTGCCTTGGTGGCATACATGGCTCTGTCAGCATTGCGCATCAGGGTGTCTGCATCGGCCCCGTGTTCAGGGTAGACCGCAATACCGATGCTCAGCGCTACCTGAAGCTCGATTTCGTCGATCACCCGCGGGGCCGCGAACCTGGCCAGTACTTTTTCAGCGATCTGGGCGGCGTCTTGCCTTTCCTCGATTTCGCTCAGCAGAATAACGAATTCATCGCCGCCGTGGCGGCTGACGGTATCCGTAGCGCGAACACAACGGCTGAGCTCCGCCGACACTTGCTGCAACAGATGATCGCCAACGGCATGGCCGTGAGTGTCGTTGATCAGCTTGAAGTCGTCCATATCCAGGAACAGCAATGCCATTCTTTTACCGTGGCGTTTTGCCATGCCGATGGCTTGAGTGAGCCCCTCCATCAGTGACATGCGGTTTGGCAGGCCGGTCAGAAAGTCGTGTCGCGCGTGATGGGTCATTTTTTGGATGGCTGAACCTGACTGGCGGGCATCGTGAAACACGATCACGGCTCCGGTTGTTCTGCCGTGACCATCCAGAATGGGCGCTGCCGAATCCTCAATCTCTATCACTTCGCCGTCACGGCGAACCAACACGCTACCCAGCGCAAGTTCCACTATCTGGCCTTCTTTGATAGCTCGTTGCGCGGGACCTGGTGCTCTTTCCCGGGTGGTGCCATCAAAAATAAAAAAGACCTGCTCTACGTGCCGGCCCAGCGCCTCTGCGCGGGGCCAGCCTGTCATTTTTTCGGCTACTTTGTTGAGATAGATGAGCGTTCCGGTCGGGTCTACAACCAGTACGGCGTCGCCTATGGCATCAAGCGTGATTAACGCCATGTCTTCAAAGCACACGTCATTGAAGAGCCCCTGGGGTGACCGACTGGCGGTAGAGGCGTCTTTTGGTGCCCACGGCGCGCGGATGAAGCCATTCAATTTGGTGTCGGGGGTAATCACGACATCAGAAGGTAGCGGCTTGGTGTGCATCAGTCTCTCCCTGAGATCTATTCTGCTACTAATGTTATGCTTTTCAACGTCGAAAAGCTCGGCACAGGCGCCATTAATTTTCATGTAAAGAAGGGCGAATGCCGAGGCATCGCTGCAATAGGGAGGTTTTGCTCGGGGTAGGCGGCTTTCAATGCGGTTGCTCCTAGCTGTCCACGTGGATGAAAGTCCATTTACGGTACAGCATTGGCGTCTTCATTCTGTGCGCTACCGAACATAGTGTGCGGCTGACGCTTTTGGTCGTTTCCGTGTCGTATTGGTTCATTCGGTCAACCTCAAACCCAGTCACATTAGGGCTATCAACAACCTGCCCGGTAAGGGGGAGATAGCAATGGCCGTTAAATTCGAGCAAGTACTTCTGGATTATCCGCAACAACGGGCGGGCGCTGCCCGCCAGCCTGGCACGGTTGATCAGTCCGACCGCCGGGTTCCCATTAACCTTCGCCAGTCCGGCCCTACGCCGGTGGAAATGCTGATTTCCACGCGGGTTCGCAAATCACCGTACTGGCATCTGGCCTACGAGGCGGGCTGCTGGCGCGCCACGGTTTACAATCGTATGTACCACCCCAGGGGATATATCCGCCCGGAAGACGGCGGTGCCATGGTGGAATATCAGTCCCTGATCAACGACGTCACCATGTGGAACGTGGCGGTTGAGCGCCAGATCCAGGTCAAAGGCCCGGACGCGGAGCGCTTCGTGAACTATGTGATCACGCGGGATGCCACGCAGATCAAGCCAATGCATGGCAAGTACGTCATCCTTTGCAACGAGGAAGGCGGCATTATCAATGACCCGGTGCTGCTGCGAATCGCTGAAGACGAATTCTGGTTCTCGCTTTCAGACAGCGACCTGGAATTGTGGATGCGGGGTGTGAACATCGGTATGGGCTTTAACGTCAGCATCGCGGAAATTGATGTGGCCCCGGTTCAGATTCAGGGCCCGAAATCCGAGGCGCTGCTGGTGGATTTGTTCGGCGAAGCGGTCAAGGATATTCCCTATTACGGCCTGATGGAGGGCCAGGTGGCCGGTCACGATGTGATCATTTCCCAGACCGGCTTTACCGGTGAGAAGGGCTACGAGATATATCTGAAAGACGCAACCGAACACGCGGAGGATATGTGGTACGCCGTGCTTGCAGCGGGTGAGCCTCACAACTTGCGGGTGATTGCGCCTGCTCATCATCGCCGCATTGCTGCGGGCATTCTTTCCTGGGGCCAGGATGTGGATCAGGAAACCCTGCCGTTCCAGTGCGCCCTGGCGTATCAGGTGCCGCGCAACAAGGACGCGGACTACATCGGCAAGCAAAAGCTTGAGAAGGTTCGCGAGCAGTTTGATGCCGGGCGCCCGCCTTTCAGTCATATCATGGTAGGTATCCGTTTCGGCGGTGGCCACGTGACGGACTACGCCAATGATTTCTGGTTGGTTAGCGGCCCTGAAGGCGGCGACGCGCAAGGTTACGTTACCTCGCCGTGGTACTCCCCGGAGCTGGAAACCAATATCGCGCTGGCCTATGTCCCGTTCGATCTGCGCGCCGTTGGCACCCGTCTGACAGTTCACCTTCCCGCGGAGTATGCCGCCGCAGACGGCTCCACCGACGTCGAGGCGGAAGTGGTGGAAGTGCCCTTCCGGCCATCGGTGAACCCCAACGCCCGTGAGCGGGCCCGGGCGAAGGGAATTGACTTCGCTGACTAGCAGGGGGATGGGGCAGAGAGCACAGGGTAGAGGGCGCACGCTCTCTGCCAGCAGCGCACGGCCAGCAATGGGGTAGGTGATTTATGAAGCTGGTGAGTGAAAAGCACCCGGTCAGTGTGTGGGATCAGGAGTCTGAATCTCGGCTACAGGGCCTGGTACGTCTTGCCTCGATTGAGGCCACTCCGCGCCAGATTCTGAACCCGGAGAATTTGCCGGGTCTGTTGCCCACGGGTACCTGTGTTTATGTGCCTTTCCTGCCGAAGGGGCAGTTCAGCGATACGCTGGCAGCCTGCCGACATTTGCAGACTATAGGCATGACGCCAATACCTCACGTACCGGCCCGTATGGCAGAAAGTCGCGGACAGCTGAGGGATTGGCTGGCGGAACTGGATGAAAGCCGGGTTGATCGGCTGTTGCTGATTGCTGGTGACAGCGATGCGGTTGCCGGGCCGTTCCCGGACACCCTGACTGTTCTTGAGTCCGGCCTGCTGGCCGAGTTCCGGTTTCACGGTATTGGTGTGGCCGCCCACCCGGACGGCCACCCGGTGGCCGACCGGGAAACCCTGATTCAGGCGCTTCGCATCAAGCGTGAATACGCCCGCACCACCGCGACAAGGCTCTGGGTGGTTACCCAGTTCTCCTTCGATCCCGACGCGGTTATCGGTTGGCTGCAAAGCCTGGGTGACATTTTGGAAGAAGTGCCGGTGTACATAGGCATGGCGGGCCCGACGCGGGTGAAAACCCTCATGGCCTACGCGGCCCAGTGCGGGGTAGGCGCTTCCGCACGCCTGATGTTACGCCGCCCGGGCAGCGCCAGACTGCTGCGCGCCTGGACACCGGATAACATGGTGCGCGCGCTGGTCCGGTATTGCCTGGACAACCCGGATACCCTGCTACGGGGCATCCACCTTTTCCCATTCGGTGGCCTACGCCAGTCGGCGCAATGGATTCAAGAGCACAGCGGGTCCGTTAAGGATCAGAGAGGTCCGTTCCATGAGTCTTCAGTACAGTAAACTGACACCCGTAATGCCGCCGACGGCAAAGTTTCTAGCGCCGGGCACCCCGGACATCGAAATTGCGCGTTCGGTCCAGCCCCAGTCGATCCTTCTGCTGGCCCAGCAGAGGTTTGGGCTGCCCGCGGAAAGCCTGGTGCCATTTGGCCACTACAAGGCCAAGCTGGACATGGCGTATGTAGACACGTCGGCCACCGCGCCGAAGGGTAAACTGGTGCTGGTGACTGCGATTACGCCAACCCCGGCAGGCGAGGGCAAGACCACCACAAGCGTGGGGCTGAACGACGGCTTTAACCGCCTCGGTGTGCGTTCTTCCGTCTGCCTTCGGGAGCCATCGCTGGGCCCCTGTTTTGGAATGAAGGGCGGGGCAGCCGGTGGTGGCCGGGCCCAGGTGATTCCAATGGAAGACATCAACCTGCATTTCAATGGCGATTTTCACGCCATCACCACCGCTCACAACTTGTTGGCGGCGCTGATCGACAACCACATTCACTGGGGCAACGAAGCCGGGCTGGACCCGCGTCATGTCAGCTGGCGCCGGGTCATGGACCTGACTGACCGCTCCCTGCGAAATATGGTGAGCGGCCTTGGCGGTGTGGCTCATGGCGTGCCCCGGGAGACCGGGTTTGATATAACGGTATCGTCCGAGATTATGGCGATCCTGTGCCTGGCGGACGGGCGGGCAGACCTGAAGCAGCGGCTGGGGAATATCATTGTTGGCCGACGTTCAGACATGACACCGGTCACGGTTCGTGATCTGGGGATGGAAGGTTCGTTGACGGTGCTGTTGAAAGAGGCGCTGCAACCGAACCTGGTACAGAGCCTGGAACATAATCCCGTTTTCATTCATGGCGGGCCCTTTGCCAATATCGCCCACGGCTGCAATTCCGTCACCGCCACTCGCGCGGCCCTGGCCCTGAACGATGTGGTGGTAACAGAGGCCGGGTTCGGGGCCGATCTGGGCGCGGAAAAATTCATCAACATCAAATGTCGCCATACCGGTTTGCTGCCTGACGCCGCTGTGGTGGTCTGCACCATTCGGGCACTGAAGATGCAGGGCGGCGTGCCCCATAGCCAACTCGGCATTCCCGACCTGAAGGCCGTGCAGGAAGGCGCGGCCAACCTCGAGCGCCACATCCGCAATCTGCAGCAGTTCGGGCTCACGCCGGTGGTCTGTATTAATCGCTTCCCGGACGACACCGAGGAAGAAATGGCTCTGGTGCAGACCATCAGTGAAGGGCTGGGGGTAAAAGCGGTGCCCGCCGATCACTGGGCAACCGGCGGCGAGGGGGCGACCGAGCTGGCTCAGGCCGTGCTTGATCAAATGGACGAAGGCCCATCGCAAGTAAATTTCCTCTATGAAGACAGCCTGCCGCTGGCCGACAAGATCCGCACCATTGCCACTCGTATTTATCACGCCGGTAGCGTGGAATTCAGCACCGTTGCAAAGCGACAACTGGAGGAATACGAAAGCCTGGGCTTTGGCCACCTGCCGGTGTGCATCGCCAAAACCCAGTACAGTTTCTCGGTGGATTCGTCGATAAAAGGAGCACCCTCCGGGCATATGTTGCCGGTAAGGGAGGTGCGCCTGGCCGCCGGGGCGGGCTTTGTGGTGGCGGTTTGCGGCGACATCATGACCATGCCGGGCCTGCCGCGTCGCCCCGCAGCCCTGGACATTGCCCTGGATGAGAATGGCCTGGTGGTGGGGCTAACCTGAGTTGGCACCCTCGAAACTGCCATAGGTCGGCTCGGTGCGCGCGTGCCTGAGTGCCTGCAGGGAAGACGAGGGCAGGCTTGCCATGGTGTCGGTCAGGCCGTTCTCTGCGCCATTGTGGAAGACTTCCATGCGCTCGTATTTGGGCGCACGCCCCATGGTTTTGCGGTAGCACCGGCTGAAGTGGGTAGCCGAAACAAACCCACACATGGACGCGATTTCCACGATGGAACAGGAGGTCTGCTTCAGCAGCCGACGTGCCCGGTTCAGGCGCACCCGAAGGTAGTAACGGGACGGGGTGCAGCCCACATGTTTCAGGAACAGCCGTTCCAGTTGCCGCCGCGATATTCTGGCCAGTGTTGCCAACTCCTGCAGCTCGATGGGCTCTTCAATGTTGGATTCCATTAACTGGGCGGCTTCTGCCAGTTTGGGCTGAGCGCAGGCAAGCCTGGGGTGCATGGGCATGGGCTGTTGTTCGCTTTCTTCGCGCACCCGATCACACACAAACATGTGGGAGATGGCGTTGCTCAGTTCCTGGCCATGGCGCCGTGCCAGAAAGCTGAGCATCATGTGCATGGGTACGGTTCCGCCGGTGCAGGTCATGCGTTCCCGCCCAACGGTAAACAGCCGGTTGTTGGTCTGGACTCTTGGAAAGTCTTCTTGCATGGCTTCCAGGCATTCCCAGTGTGCACTGCACGGGTGTCCGTCCAGAAGATTGGCGCTGGCCAGCACGTAGGCACCGGTGCAAACGGCCCCCATCACTACGTGGCGCCGACCCATCTGCTTCAGCCAGTTGACTTCCTTGCGTGAAAAACTGCGGGTGACGTCAATACCGGCCACCACAATCACCATGTCGAAACGATGTTCTTCCTGAATGGACCCGTCCGGCACCATGGTAATGCCGTCGCTGGCACGAGCCGCCTCGCCTTCAAAGGTCAGCAGCTTCCAGGAATAGAGTTCGGTCCCGGCCAGCTGGTTGGCCATGCGCAGGGGTTCGACTGCGGTTGCCAGTGCAATCAGTGTGAAATTCTCAATCAGCAGGAAGCCGACCCGATAGGGCTCTTCGGCGGGCCTGGTGTTGGGCGAGCGAGTATCAGGCGAACGTATACTGGGCGAGCCTGTATCCGTGGTCATGCAACCTCCTTGCTCTGCCTTTGGCTGTTCGGAGCCGTTCAGAACGACCCTCAATTGAACCTTAGCTATGCTTCTTTGAACGTGCAAATAATGATCAGTTCCGATGGTGCCTCAGTCTAGGGCGGCGGCCTGATTGCTCATGGTCCAGATGCGACATCCACTGCCCGTTGATGGTCCCAAAGCGACGGCCCTGGCTGTTCTAAATCATCGTCCCGGTGTCGCTAGCAAGCATGCGACCGGCCCTGATTGATCCCGGGCAAATGCCGGCCCGCCCTTACCCTACGCCTACAACAGCGGGAAAACCCTGCTGGCATTGTGCCAGAAACACGACCTGAACATTGCCGACATCATGCAGGCCAACGAGCAGGTCTGGCGAGCGCCGGATGAGATTCGCGGCGGTATCCTCGAGCTTTGGCACACCATGCGCCAGTGTGTGCAGAACGGCATTCTTCATGAAGGCGAACTGCCCGGGGGGCTGAGAGTAAAACGTTGGGCGTCGTCGCTTTATCGTTCGCTGATGGACAAGACACGAGTGGACCTGATTTCGCCGTCATTGAGTGCGCTGGACTGGGTCAACCTCTACGCGCTGGCCGTCAACGAAGAAAATGCAGCCGGGGGAAGGATTGTCACGGCCCCCAGGCGGATGAAGACGGCGTTGTTTGCTTCATGCTGACCGCCAGAATCGGCAACTGAAAAACGGTCAGGACTTGACCCGCTCATTGCCTGGATCATACAGCGCCCGGTAGCCCACCGCCTCGATGCGGATGGGGTAGTGCTCCTGGAAGTATTCCAGCGTCAGTTCCCGCCCTTCCTGAGCGTACTCCACCGGGATGTAACCGAGCAGGATAATCTTGTCGACAGAGGGCCCCCAGGCCGCGCTGGAGCAGTAGGAGCGGCGGCCATGGCTGTCCACCAATACCTCGCCGGTTTGCGGGTCCAGAATGGGCCACTGGCCGACGGGATAGCGCAACACGCCGTTGGCGTCCCTGTGTTCGGTCATGGTCATGGTGCACAGATAAGCCGCCTGCTGCGATCTTTCCCGTTGCTCCAGATACGCAGCCTTGCCGTGGAAATCCGCTTCCTTCACCTTGGGCCGTTGCAGCCCGGCTTCGTAGAGGTTGTACTCTGTTTCCAGGTCCACGTTTTGCAGGCGCAGGCTTTTCTCCAGGCGTCGGGAGTTGGCGTAGGTTTCGATGCCCACCGGGGTAACACCGGCCTCGTAGAACAGGTCCCAGATCCGCAGGCCATAGCTGAACGGGAAGTAAAGTTCCCAGCCCTGCTCGCCCACATAGGAGATGCGGAAAGCCCAGACCGGCACGCCCTTTATGTTCAGTTCACGGGCGGCGGCAAACGGGAAATTTTCCGCTGACAGCTCGTCGGGGTCCGTAACGAACTGCGCCAGGGTTTCCCGCGCTTTCGGCCCCCATAGGCCCAGGGTGGCCAGTTCGTCGGTGCGATCCTGTACGTGGATGTTGTTCAGGCCTTTCTCCCGCGCTATGCGGCCGACCCAGCAATAGTCCCGGTGGCCGGTGTCGCCGCCGCAGACCATCCGGTACTCGTTATCGCCCCGTCGGATAATGGTCAGGTCCGAGCGTATGCCGCCGCGGGCGTCGAGGAAGTGGGTGTAAACGCCTTTGCCCTGGGGTGTGGTGCCGCCTACCTTGGCAACCGACAGGTATTCCAGCAGTGCTTCCGCGTCATTGCCAGAGATGTCGAAGATGGCGAAGTGGGACAGGTTGATCATGCCCACCGATTCACTCATCTCCAGTTGCTCGGCGTTGGACACGTCCCAGAAGTGCCGTGCATCCCATTCGTGCTCCCGCACCGGGATGCGGTCCCGGTATTTGGCCAGCAGCGTGGGCTCGTTGGCGGCGTAGCCGTGGGCACGTTCCCAGCCAGCGGCTTCCATGAAATAACCGCCCAGTTCAACTTCGCGCAGGTAGAACGGGCTGGTTCGCATGCCACGGCCAGTGGAGTAGGGCTCCCGGGGGTGAACCGCCGGAGTGTAGATTTTCTTCGCGGTTTCATAGCAGCGGTTGTACACGTAGTCTGGCGTTTTCTGCAGCGGATAGTGCCGCGCGATGTCGATGCTGTGTGGGTCCACCTCTGGCGAACCGTGGGTCATCCAGTCCGCCAGTACCTTGCCCGCGCCGGGGCCATCCTTAACCCAGACCGCCTCGCAGAACCACAGGTTGCGTACCTCGGGGGATTCCCCCATCAGTGAACCGCCATCGGGTGTGACTGACAGCAGGCCGTTGAACGAGTGCTTTTCCTCCCAGCCCAGCTCGCCCAGAATCGGGGTCAGTTCGATGGCTTTTTCGTAAGCATCCATGACCTGGTCCAGGGACAGATCCCGCATGGATGGCGACAAACGGGCGTCGCCCGGTTCGGCAATCGCGCCGGGGTAGACCAGCCGTGGGTTCTCGGCTTCGTAGTAGCCCCATTCAATGCGCCCACCTTCGGTGGTGGTAGGGTCGCCGGTATCCCGCACATACGCCGAGTTGCCCTGGTCGCGAAACAAGGGATAAACGATCTGCTTGCCGGTACCGGCCAGTTCCTCGTAGGGCCCGAAGAACAGGAGCGGGTGTTCCAGTGGCATCAGCGGCAGGGGCGAGTTGGCGGTGTTTGCCATCAGCGGCCCCCAGATGCCCATGGACAGCACCACGTATTCGGTTTCAATGTAGCCCTTGTGGGTTTCTACTCCCCGCACCTGGCCATCCTGCACGTCGATGCGGATGGCGGGTGTGTAGGCAAAGGCCTGGAGTTTGCCGGTTGCCACGGCCTCTTCCACCAGATCGCCCGCGACGCTCTGAGAACGGGGCACCACCAGACCTGCGTCCGGGTCCCACATGGCGCCCTGAATGCAGCTTTCCTCCAGCAGAGGAAACAGTTCCTTTGCCTGTTTTGGCGAAATCATGCTGACGTTGGTGCCAAAGGCTTTGCCGGAACCCACCTTGCGGCGAAGTTCGTCCATGCGCCCATCGTCATCAGCGCGAGCCACCTCCATACCACCGCACCTCACATAGTTGCCGCGCTTTTCATAAAACGCCTGACTGTACTTGGTGGTGTAAATGGTCATCTTGTCGTGGGACGTGGTGAAACAGAAGTCCGAGGCATGGGAGGTGGAACTGATGTCGGATGGAATCGCGGATTTTTCCAGCCCTACGATGTCGTCCCAGCCCTGCTCGATCAGGTGGTGAGCTACCGAGGACCCCACAATACCGCCCTGGCCAATGATTACGACCTTTGCACGCTTCGGTAGTTGTGCCATCTTGATTCCCCTTTTACCTGCAATGAACGCCTGCGTTTGCCGCAGCATGGCACGGCCTTTATTCAATGTGGCTTTGTTTGATCGGGGGCGGTAAATCCAATACGACACCAAGCCGTCCAAAAACGGCAAAGCGAATTGCGCCCTCTTGAAAGTCAGAGAAGCGGACAGGAAAACAGCCGGGGAAACTTCCAGTATTTTCCTGTGAAACAGTTGAGCGCATGGCCAATCGGAACTTTACTGGTTCTATGGATTTCAAAAGTATTCAGCAAATCGTGTATCAGGTCAGCACAGTCACAGTGGTGGCTATCCTGGTCGGCGCGGCCGCCTCGCTAGCAGCGATTGGCTTTGTGGACGCAGTGCAGTACCTGAATGACCGTTTTCTGATTTCCCCCTATGCCCGCATTCAGGCGGACGACAAATCAGGGCTGGTCGCAGCAGCAACCGTGCTTGTGCCCGCTATTGGTGGCCTTGTGGTTGGCCTGCTGGTTCACTTCCTGGTTCGAGAGAAACGCGGTCTTGGCCCCCCTGATGCCATTCTTGCGGCCCAGACCAATGGGCCAGCACCGACGTTCAAAAGCGGTGTGGCGTCCACACTTGCGGCTCTGGTCTCGCTCGGCAGTGGCGCGTCCGTTGGTCAGTATGGCCCCCTGGTGTATTTGGGTGCGATGTTCGGGAACCTGGTCGGGCGCCTGCGACTGAACCTTCGCCACCAGCGCTCCATTGCCATCGCTTGCGGTGTGGCGGCAGCGATATCTACCGCGTTCAACGCACCCATTGCCGGGTTGGTCTTTGCCCATGAAGTGATCTTGCGTCACTACTCCTTGCGAGCCTTCGCACCTGTCACGGTGGCTGCGGCGACGGGCTACATCATTGCCAATGTGATCTTTGATCGCCCGGCCCTGTTCCTGGTGAACTTCGATCGTGTGGAGCACAGTTACGAATTCGTGTTCTTCGCTCTGGAAGGGGTTTTGTGCGCGGGCCTGGCCTGGGTGTTCATGGTTCTGCTGAAATTCAGCACTGATATGGGCCGCCGCTATATTGCGCCAGCCTGGGCCCGGCCAGCGGGAGCCGGTTTGGCACTGGGGCTGGTGGCCCTTTGGATACCCGAGGTGTTGGGCATCGGGCAGGAAACCCTGCGCTTCGCCACTATCGAGGGGGCGTTCGGCATTGGCGAGCTGGCGCTGATTATTGTTGCCAAACTGGCGCTGACGGCGCTTTGTGTGGGTTTTGGCTTTGTCGGCGGGGTGTTCAGCCCAGCCTTGCTGATCGGCATTCTCTTTGGCGCTTTTTACGGCCTGATTCTGCCCTATGTAGCGCCAGTGCCGCACTCTGGCCTGGTGGTCTACGCCATATGCGGCATGATGGCCCTTGCCAGTTCTGTCATCGGTGCACCGTTGACGACCATCCTGATTGTGTTTGAGTTGACCCGTAGTTACGACCTGACCATTGCCGCCATGGTGTCGGTTGTTTTCGCCAACCTGATATCCTACCGCGTGATCGGGCGTTCGCTGTTCGATCTGCAATTGCGTGCCCGTGGTTTCGATCTTTCCCTGGGCCGCGATAAGGCGATCCTGGAGACTCATCAGATACGGGATTACCTGTCCACTGAATATACCGCTGCCAGCGACCGGGAAACGGTGGGGGACATTCGTCAGCGACTGGTAGACGACCGCCGTGCCGAGGCGATGATTCTGGACCGCCAGGGCACACTTATGGGTGTGATCCGGCTGCAGGAGATTGTAAACGCATCCGCGGATACGCCGGCGATGGAAGCGGCCATTCGTTCGTTTACCACCTTTGATGAAGACACCTCCGTGTGGCAATCCATGGATCTGCTGAGGGGGTTTCTTGGCGAAGCCGTTCCGTTGGTATCAAAAAACGGGCGACTCATGGGCGTGGTGCCTGAGGAGGCGGTGATAAGAGCCTATCTGGAAATCGTGCATGACTTGCGTGAGGAAGAAAATGAAGCGGCGTAGCGCGATCGTCTTACACTTGGTGATGTTTGGTCTTCTGGCCCTTCCGGGTTTCCTGCAGGCCCAGAACGATGATCAGGCCCCGGAAGTGCTGACGATAGCCACCTGGGGTGGCTCGTATGAGGCCAGCCAGAGACGGGCCTACTTTGAGCCCTTCACGAAAGCGACCGGTGTAGAGATCGAAACGGTTCATTACGACGGTGGTGTTAAGGCACTGCGGGAACAACTTGCCAACAGCAAAACCGAGTGGGACGTGGTTGACATGGTTCAGTCCGATGCCAGTGCCGCCTGCGACGAAGGCCTGCTGGAAAACATTGATCCCGACATTCTTGCTGCGGCACCGGATGGCACGCCGCCGCAGGAAGACTTCATGGAAGGTGCCATTCACCGGTGTTTTGTCACCCAGATTGTGTTCTCGACGGTTATCGCTTTCGATGACCGGGCGTTTCCGGGCGCCAAGCCGGACAACGTGGAGGACTTCTTCAACCTGGAAGCGTTTCCCGGCAAGCGGGCGCTGCGCAAGTCGCCGGTGGGCCTGCTCGAGTGGGCGCTGTTATCTCTCTCGGTGCCACGGGAGCAGCTTTACGATCTGCTCAGCACCCGGCGCGGACTGGAACTGGCTTCCCGGCAACTGGATGGCATTCGCGATGCTATTGTTTGGTGGACCCGGGGTGACGAGCCCGTGGAACTGTTGATCAGCGGCCAGGCGGTCATGGCGACCGGCTACAATGGCCGTTTCTTTCATGCCCGGGCCATGGAGGGCGCGCCGATCTCGGTGATCTGGGACGGCCAACTGATCGGATTCAACAGCTGGACCATTCTGCGTGACACCGACCAGGCCAACCTGGCCGAAGACTTTATTGCCTTTGCCACCCGGGCTGAAAACATGGCTGCTCAGGCCAACCTGATCAGTTATGGGCCGGCCAGGAAATCCGCACAGCGGCGCGTCGGGCTGCATGCGGACGTTGGCGTCCCGATGCGTCTTTATATGCCAACGGCGCCATCTCACATGGACACGGCGGTTGTTCGTGATCATCGCTGGTATTCACAGACGGTTGATTTAAGAGAACAATGGTTTCGCGAGTGGCTGAAGAGATAAGGAGATAACCATATTTGGCGGTCGCATAGCGGGGGTGTCAGGTTGGCTGACAAATATGCAGTGACGTCTTTGGCAGTCTGGTTGGCTGCCACGGTCGATGCCATTGGTGGCTATACAGGCCTCTGGACTGTTGAGGGTGGCGAGCGGCCTATCATCCTGGGCGCTGAATTCCTCATGCTCTTGGCCCTGTTTGCTAACAGTCTGGCCCTGAAAAACTGGATCTACCGAAACACCACCCGTTCGCTCTATCGGCAAGTGGCATGGCTCAGCGTTGGGTCACTTTTACTGTGCATCGGTGGCGACCTGGTTAATTTCAACCTGCCTGAAACCTATTACCGGCATGGCTCTGTGGTGAAACATGATTACCTCGCAGATTCGGTCTGGTTCTTTGCGCCCGGATATCTGCTGTTACTGATTGCTTCTGTCAGGGTGGCGCTGGCCAATGGTATGAGCGGCTTGTCCATAGCCGCGCTGATGTCGGTAGCGGGAATCATCGGTGGCGTTTCTATTAACGCCATGCACCTGCCAGGTACCGGTGATTACGTTGCTGCCATAACGGGCTTTTACGCGGTGTTTATTACCATCGTCGGTGCCAGCGGGCTGGCTTTCGTGCTGTCATTCAAAACGGCCGGTTTCAGGCCGGGTGTGCTTCTGATCGGTGGCGGTATTGTTCTGGCTGCCGTTGCGGATAGCGTGATCGGGCAGTTCTGGATTTACGGCAATGGCGGTGAAGGCTATTTTCCAGAAGCCAGATACGTTAACTGGTCGCTCTACATCGGGTCTCAGTGCCTGGTGATTCATCTGGCACGTATTGCGCTCTGGAATGGGTCGGCTTCTGATGACTCCAGAGTCGCTCAGGAGCGACCATGACAATGTCAGAGCTTCCTTACTTCTTGACGAAGGTCAGAAATACTCCGGCGGCAGCGGCGGCTGCGCCACCGATCAGGTACCACATGGCCTCATCTGTGAATCGTCCGGTGAACGATTCGGTGATCTGGCTGCCCAGAGCCTGGGATGACTGGTAGCCGAAGTAGAGCAGAACAGCGCCAACGACCAGCAGAACAACGCCAATAACTTTATGAGTTCCCATGTTTTTTCCCGTTTTGAAATAGGTTTGGTTTTTATGCCCGAAGATCCTCTGAAAGCCCTCTCCGACATCGCCAGCGATGCCCACGCCCGCATTCAGGCCAATCACGAACACATCAATCCGGTGATTGAGGTTCGCCGGCGAATGCGCGATGCCGGTATTCCGGCCGACGTGATGACGATTGACTGTCTTCGAACGCGTCGGCGAATAACATTGATACTACATGACGGGCAACCCGGCGTATTGTTATATCAGTTCATTACGATTGAAGAGGAAGTCGGGGATGACTTCCAGAATATGGCGCTCTCAGAGATGGACACGCAGAAGCTTGTTCAGTGGATTGAGAGTTATTTCGGGTGAAGCATAATGGATATTCTATATAGGTAAGCATTAGAAGTCCTTAAGTTGGCATGGCGCCTCGGAAGTATTTATGATCACAAGATAAATTCCTTGGTTCGGATGCGTTCATGAAATTCCCCGCGGCTACCGTGATTCTGGTCTCAGCAGCACTGGGCTTTGTTATATGGGATCAGACCCGTGAGCCGCCCGTACCTCTGGATGCCAATCGCTTTGCCAATCTGGCGGCACAGCCTGTGGAACGTGGGACAATATTGAACTGGGTGATAGAACAGGTGCCCAGACTTTGCCAGGAAGCCACCGGACTTGCTGAAGGAAGTAGCGAACACGCCGATTGCCTTGAATCCAGCGAATCCAGAGAGCCCACCTGTCGTCGGGCAATGGCAGATCAGTTCCCGGGCATGATCGGATCTGCACAGGTCTTTCGAAACCTTGCTGTCACGATGATGGATTGTCTTGTGCAGCAATCCCGTATGCTTGGCAACTGAGGCGCCAGAAATTTTAGAACGGGGATGAAAGGGGCTGCCAGAGCGGCAGGATTTCATCGCTACGCAATCAGCGACGAAGAGTAATTGTTATGTTTGTTTTTTCGAACCCCATAGGCTCAGGCTGGCTCTGGTTTGATAACCTGACCACCTACCAGGGCATGCCTGTGGCTTACGATCCTCAGGCTCGCGCTTTTGTTCCGATGCCACCTTTCTGCGCCAATCGGGACAGGATTGGCTGTAACTGGATCGCGCCGGAGGAAGGTGCATTCTGTCGGTCCTGTGCCATGACGGCGCTGGCCCCGGACCCCAGTATCGACAATGCCATTCCGAACTGGGCGGCAACCGAAGCGGCCAAACGGTGGGCGCTGGATAATCTGGGCCGCTGGCACTGGTTTCGGCCTGAGGATCCGGGCACCCGTCCGGTTTTTCACATGCTTGCCGAAGGCCTGATGCCAGTGCAGATGGGGCACGGCAATGGTGTCGTTACCATCAGTGTGGCCGAGGCGGACCCGGTGATCAGCGCCACTCGCCGTCAGGCACTCGACGAGCCATATAGGACGATGATTGGCCACATGCGCCATGAAATCTCCCACATGCTCTGGTGGCGGCTGAGCCTGCGTGAGGATTTTCTCAACGAGTTCAGGGTCATGTTCGGGGACGAGAGGGCAGACTATTCTGCGTCGCTTCAACGGCATTACGAGAACGGTCCGCCGATTGAGTGGCGTCAGCGCTATCTGACCAGCTACGCATCAGCCCATCCCCATGAGGATTGGGCCGAAACCGCAGCGCATCTGCTCCATCTTACCGATATTGCCGACAGCGCCGTTGCGTCCGAACTGGGTTCCCCGGAACTGCCACACGGCAAATGGGACCCCTACACAGAAATGGATTCGAACAGGCTGATCAACATTGCCTCTCAGTTGACGGTTCGGGTGAACCATGTGAACCGCTCCATGGGGCTTTCTGATCTGTATCCATTCGTGCTGTCGCCGATAGCGCGTGAAAAACTTGCCTTTGTGCATGACTGGCTCAAGCGAGGCGCCCAGGGCTGGTAGGGGTTCCGATTTGGCGATTTTCAAGCGAAATATCTGGTTACTTTTCCTTCTGATCCTGCTCGGCGGCGCGCTGTTTATGGCGTTAATGCTACACCAGCGCTGGCAGGCCATCGTGAGCAATGCGGAGGTTTATCAGACGAATCGAGCCGAACTGGTGGCGCAGTCCGTAGACAGCGTGCTCCGCAACAAGGAGCTGGTGCTCGATGTGATTGGCCGGGAGTTGCTTCGTCTTGAAGCATTGCCTCAGAGCAGTCGGCAGATCCCATTGCTGGATGCTGTGCTTGCGGAGGACCCCGATCTGATTGGTTTTGGCCTTGCCCAAACAGACGGGCGCCTGGTCCTGGTCAGCTCGAATCTTGATTTGGACAAACTTCCGAACCTTCGAAGCAATGCCTTTACACGCGACACATTTCTGCAAGCTTTGGTGTCGGACGTGATGGTGCTGGGTCGCACCTATTACGTGGAGGCATTGAATGCCTGGGTTGTTCCAGTCCGTAAAGCGCTGAGGTCAGAAAGTGGAGAAGTCGTTGGCGTTATGACGGCAGGTGTCCGGTTAGACAGCCCCCGTTCGATTTTCGGGCAAACTCTGCACGACGGCCCCTACGATGGCGTATTCCTGCTCCGCGAGTATGACGGGTTTCTCCAGGTTGTGTCCCGTGAGGGTGTCGGCCCAGAGACTTATCTCGACACTGAGTTCGGTCTCAGTGAGCGAAAAAAGACACGGCCCGAATTCGAAGCTCAGCTCGGTATGAGTGCCGCGGAAGTGAAACAGGCCGACAGGGCAGTGGTGGTTCGGACGAAACGGGAAGCCGGAGACTTTCTCTCCGCAACCCTATTTAACCGGCGATATCAGGTATGGGTTGTCTCGGAAACCGAAATGACGCCCCTCTGGCAGCGGTTTACGGGTGACTTGCTTCAGTATCTGATCACTTTCGCCCTGGTCTACGGGGCTATGTTCGGGCTCTTCTACGTGATCGCTCGAGCAGAGCAAAAACGCAATCAGGAGCTTCTGTTCCTTTCCCGGCATGATGATCTGACGGGATTACTGAATCGGAACGGGCTTTTACATCGGTTGCAGCAGCTTATCCCGCTTAACAAGCCATTCAGCTTGATCACCATCAATATCGATAACTTTAAGGGCGTCAATGATCGCTATGGCCAGGAGACCGGTGATGAGACCCTGATTGAGTTTGGGCGCCGGCTGAATGTTACCGCGGGCCCGGAAGACGATCTTGCGCGTCTGGGTGGGGACGAGTTTGTGATCGCCTCACCAGAGACAGGCCTGGATCGAATCCAGGCCATGCTTGCAGACCTGACGGGGAAGATGGCGAAATACATTCCAGTGGGTCATCTTCGCATCCAGGTTACGGCAAGCGTTGGTATTGCAACCTTTCCGGAACACGGCGATGCCTTGAGTACACTGATGCGCAGCAGTCATCTGGCGCTGTACGACGCGAAACAGAACCGCAATTCGATCTGTCTTTACCGTACGGATATGGAGATGGCGTATCTGCGGCGTATTGAGGTTGAGCAGCGTTTGCGCGTTGCATTATCCGAAAATGCGTTGCATATGGCGTATCAGCCACAGGTGGATAGCACTGGCCGCGTTGTGGGGATTGAGGCACTCCTTCGCTGGCAGGACGAACAACTGGGTTCGGTGTCGCCGGCCGACTTTGTTGAGGTAGCAGAGAAAAGCGGCCTGATGATGCAGCTGGGAGAATTCGTTATTCAGACCAGTCTGCGGGATTTCCGTGGACTTCGCTCCAAGGTCACTCAGCCAGTGGATCTGGCGATCAATATTTCGGTAATTCAGTTTACTCAGCCAGGATTTTTCGATGATGTCATGAGCGCACTCGAGACCCACGATGTGTCGCCCCGGGAGCTGTTGCTCGAAATCACCGAAACGCTGTTTATAGATCTTTTTGAGCAGGCACTCGAAACCATCACCAAACTCAGGCAAGCCGGTGTCCGGATTTCAATGGATGACTTCGGTACCGGCTATTCTTCGTTGAGCCTGCTGCGCAAGCTGCCGCTGGATGAGCTAAAGATCGATAAAGGTTTTATCGACTGCATCCTGGAGGACCAACGAGCCGCCAAAATGATTGAAAGCATTGTGCTGATTGCTCAAAGCCATGATATGGAACTGGTGGCCGAGGGCGTGGAAGAACAGGCCCAGGCCGAGATGCTTATACGGTTCGGTTGTCAGCGTTTTCAGGGTTTCTACTTTAGCCGGCCTGAGGCCATGAGCCAGATATATGAGAGGCTTCGGGTTCAGGCCGACTAATGCGTTGAATGGATCATGGGCCAGACTGTGACCTTAAGTGAATATGGGTCGCAAGTATCGATATCAGGCAATATTCCTGCATAAAAATGATCTATTCTGAAATCGTGGAGCCCAGGGAAAGTGGAAATCCGTGGTCGGGCATTGCTGCAACTACCGAAGTTACATTGGAGTTTCAGGATGAGCGACAGATTGTTTGGCGAGGACGTGATTTTCTTTCAACGCCTTCTGAAATCAGAAGGTTTTTACCCCGGCGCGTTGGACGGGTTGTGGGGGCGGATCTCCGAGTCCGCTGCCACCGCCTTTGATACAGAATACGAAAAACTGAAGAACGAACTCGGCACCTTTGATCGCCGCACGGAACAGAAGATTTCCTCACTATCCATCCAGGCCCAGCGGGAAGCCCGCGCATTCATGCGGCGAGCACTGAGCTGGGGCGTGAATGTGAAAATTATCTCCGGAACCCGCACCTACCATGAGCAGAATCAGCTGTTCCGCCAGGGGCGTTACGGCAACCCTGGCCCAGTCGTGACGCGAGCTCGGGGCGGCCAGAGTCATCATAACTTTGGCATCGCCTGGGACATTGGCATTTTCAGGAGGGATGGCTCCTACTCAACGAGTCAGAGCGATTACGACGCAGTTGCAGAATACGCCACCGGATCACTGGTGTGGGGTGGCAGCTGGCGTTCGTTTCCAGACTCGCCACACTATCAACTGCGAACGGCCCACACCCAGATTGCCTGGGTGCGGACTCGCTTTGAGCAGGGTGAAACTTACGTAGCTTGAGCTCGCTGATTCTTCAGTGTCGCCCCTCGGCGATACGGCTGAACCACTCCACCCCAAACCGCACGCCGTAGCCCTGGAGGTCCGTCGGGATCTGCGCAAGCCCGCCTTTGTGGGTGCCGGACGATGCCATGTCTACATGCACCCAGCCGATGTCCTTATCCACAAAGCTGCCCAGAAAACGCGCCGCGTAAATGTGATCTCCGGGACCTGCGGTTCGGCATTGCAGGGTGTCTGCAACCTGTGACTTGAGGTCTTCGTCATAGTCGTCTTCGTAGGGGAACGGCCAGACCCGCTCGCCGCACTGTTCGCCCGCCTGAATGATGGGCTCGACCCACTGGCGCCGGTTGGTAATCGCGCCGGCCATGCGCTGGCCCAGTGCCGCAACAACCCCACCGGTAAGCGTGGCGTAATCCAGAATGGCGCGGGGTTTAGACCGGCTGGCCAGTGCCAGGGTGTCTGCCAGGACCATGCGGCCTTCGGCGTCGGTGTTGATCAGCTCAATGGTGGTGCCGTTCAGCGCCGTAATCACGTCGTTGCATTTCACCGCCTTTGGTCCGATGTGGTTTTCCGCCAGAGCCAGCCAGCAGTCCACCGGCTGGTCGAACTCAAGCCGGGTGAGTGCCAGCAATGTGCCAATGGCCACGGCGCTGCCTTGCATGTCGCCATGCATGCCCAGCATGCTGCCGCCGGTTTTGAGGTTGCTGCCACCGGTGTCAAAACAGATGCCTTTACCGACCAGTGCCAGGGGCTGGCTTTCCTTGCCTTTGTTGCCGGCCGGGCGGTAGCTCAGGTGAAGTATTCCGGCATCGCGATTCGGGCTGGCCTCGACAACCGACAGGAAAGCGCCAGCTTTCATCTCTTCCAACTTGTCACGGTCAAAGAATTCAGAGGCCCAGCCCTCACGGCTGGCGAGTGTTTCGGCATAACCACGGTAGATTTGGGGCGTGAGATAGTTGCCCGGCAGTTGTGTCAGCCAGCGGGCCAGGTTGTTGCCTTCGGCTGTGGCCTGGGCATGGCGGAAATCGGCATCGCCGAAATCACCCAGAAATGACATCGAGCTCAGCGGCAGCAACTCAGCGGGCTTGCCAGTGATCTTCGGCAGCTGAAACAGCGCCGCATGTGCGGCAGCCACTAATGCCTGAGCCATCGTGCTCGCTGAATCCGATGTCTTCAGCAGCGAGACAACGTTGATCTTTGTGACCCGTTCGGTGAGCAGCGGAGCGATCAGCTTGCGTGCCAGCGAGAGCGTCTTGAAGCTGTTGGTGTTGTCGGCCACAAACGCCGCCACAATCCGGTGCCCCTCCGGGCCGGAAACCACCACCGGGTTGGTGGCCTCGCCATGGCTGGCCAGCCGCGCGGTGAGAAAATCGGCCCAGGGGGTGCTAGAGAGTGCGCCAGACAGGGATTCCTTGCGTTCTGACTGGGGAATCAGCAGTACCAGACCGACATCGGCTGCGAATTCCCAGGTTTCCGGAATGTCAGTGGGTTGTTCCAGCGCCAGTGTTGGCAGCGTCGGCAGGTCGGGGTTTTGCATAAAGTATTCTCCGGAGCAAGGTGCTAAGTGTTGCGGTCGAGATGATGACTATACTGAGCTCAATTGGCATGGGTTTCTAATGTTTTTCAGCTATTTTCTGGATAGGTTACATGCACAGTGTCGCCGATTTCGAAAACTCTCAACATGCTGGTTTTTTATAACCCCGTTGTATTACCGGGAAGATGGGCTAAATTCAAAAAGGCTTTACCCATCTCGCCGACTGATCATGGAAGATTTCCGTTATTGCGCTGCCCCTGAAATTGTTGCGCTGTCGCTGAAATCCTCCTCCTGTGATTTAGTTCCGCCGGCTCCAGGAATGCTTGGAATGCAACGGAGGACGGCTCGTGGCCAAAAATATTATCTTCATGATTCATGGTGTTGGTGCTCACCAGGAAGGCTGGGTTTTTGCTGATGATGGCCCGGTTCAGGCACTCGTAAGTGCCGCCAACGCTTATCCGGGATTCAGCAAGGACGACCCGCTTACTAACAGTCTGGAATTCGTTGAAATCCGCTACGACGACATTTTCGACCGGATTCTCAAAAACTGGCAGTCGCTGGCTGGCGGCCTGACGGATCTCCCCGGCGCCACGCCGGAGGCCATCGGCAAGGTTCGTGATGCCATTCTTGACTATGGCGACCCCGCCGACGGCTTTTTCACCAGCCACGGCATGGATGTGGTGTTCTACTCGGGATTTGCCATCGTGCGCCGGCTGGTACAGCTCACCGTGGCCACCAAAATCATGAAGACGGTGGCCGAGCAGGGCACTAAAGACCGGCGTTATTCGGTGATCGCGCATTCGCTGGGAACGGCTGTTGCCCACGATGCTATCCATCGTCTGGCCAGCACTCAATGGCTGACCAGCAACATCAAAGCGGGTAACAAGGTCCTTCCCGAACTGGCCGACGTGTCGGCTGATCCCGCAGAACTTGAGGCCTTGCTGAAACGTTATAAAGCCAATCCCTTTGGCCCCGGAAAGTTTACTTTCGACGGCATTTTCATGATCGCCAACACCAGCGCACTGCTCCATGGCGACACCCCGTCGCCAGACAAGAGTCTGGTGCGCCCGCGACTGGCGCAACCAAACCCTGACCAGTACATGTGCTCCAATTTTTTCAATATTGACCACAAGCTTGATCCCATCGGCAAGGTTAAACGTTTTCGGGCAGAAGAAGCCTGGCCGGCACCCGCTACCTTTGGCATGGCCACCGATCTGTTTTCGATTGATCACGTTCACGACGTTAATGTTCATGGCTTGAGCCATTACCTGATTCACCCCCTGGTACACCGGGAAATCCTGCGGCTGATGGTGGCTCACCGGTTCAGCCACGATGATTACAGGCACGCCCTGGAGCGAACGAACAAAGGTGGCGACTTTCCACAGCTGGGTGACACCTACCGGGACGAGGACCGACAGGAGGAGCTGGTCGGCAAGCTGGAAGGCATCGCTGACAGGCTGGAAATCAGTGCCAAAGTGGAAGGATTGGTGAAGCTCTACATTGCTCTGGACACGATCTACAAAGAACTGCGTAGCGAGGGGCTGAGCCATGTTTAATACTGTTAGCGCAGCCAGCAGAGTCTTATTGCTGGCCTTGCTTGTTGGTCTGGTTCTTCCTGCTTCTGCCCGGGAGCAGTGGTGTGGAATATATGCGCCGAAGAAGGACCACCCGCTGGCGTGGTCAAATCTTGCTCCGGCGGTTGAGGACCGCCTTGAAGCGGGCGAGTACGAAGCGGCCTATCGGTTCATTGTTGATGTCTATGACGCCCACTACGGAGCGCAGGACGAGGCGTTGTTGCGAGCTCTGCGCCAGAAGATGGCGCGGTATCTTGAGCGCCGTAAGGCTGAGGGCGAGCGCCCGTCGGACTGGCTGGGTTTCGGGATAAACAACCGCAACACCTATAATCTGACCATGGAGGGTGCTTCCGGCGCCGCCGACACGCTTCACAGCGTGTCGTGCAGCAGCGACGTGTGGACGGGTACGGAATCGCCGGAGGTCGCCGTGTTTTATGTGGCTGCGGTGATGAATCAGGCGGCTGAGGAGGGGATTGAAACCCTCCGCGTGTTGGCTGCCAACCAGGCCGATGCGGCCAGACGAAGCTATGATGACTGGCTGTTCAACGGACTGGCCATGTGGCCCTGGGAGCTGAAAGCTAATGAGTTCCGGATTGAAAAGGATTTCGCCAGCCCTGCGCCGGAGTGGCAGCTGACGTTGCTTCGGCCCAGTCCCGCGCTGGCGATCCTCGCACCGAACGTTGAGAACGCAGAACTGAACTACGCTCTGATGCTTGAGCCCTTTGGCTACGTGCGTTACCTGGAAGGAAGCCGGCACAGGGAGTGGTGGGGTGTGTCGCCGGTAGTGACCGTGACCGACGATAACGGCACCGGGTACGGATTACTGGCCCGCTACAATGAGTTCACCCTGAGCGCGGCTCATCATGAGAGCGTGGATGAAGTGCTGGTGTACTTCAGCATCGATCTGTACCAATACCTGTTGAGTCAGGAAGACAGAATTCGCAGCGCGAGGTCGTTTTTCAGTAGCGACTGAGTGAGATCCCGTTCCCGGCCATGAAAGCATTGAGGCGGCGGCGAGAAGCTGGCACAGTTTAACGATTCAAAACTCAACCAAGCACGAGGAATGACCGGTGACGGATCTTGTAAATTACCAACTGAACGACGGCGTCGCGACAATCACCATCAGCAATGGCAAGGCCAACGCCCTGAGCCATGAGGTGTTTGACGCGCTAAACGAAGCGTTGGATCGCGCCGAGCAGGACAAAGCCGTGGTGATTCTGACCGGTCAGCCGGGTATTCTTTCCGGCGGGTACGATCTGAAAGAAATACAGAAAGGCCCGAAGGAAGCCACTGCACTGGTTTCGATGGGCTCAAAATTCACCCGTCGCCTTGCCGCGTTTCCGTTTCCCATCATTGGCGCGTGCAGCGGACATGCGATTGCCAAGGGCGCGTTTATTCTGTTGTCTGTGGATTACCGCATCGGCATTCAGGGCAGCTTCAAACTGGGCCTGAACGAGGTGGCCATTGGCATGACCATGCATCATGCAGGTATTGAGATCGCTCGCCACCGCCTGACGCCCGCGCATTTTTACCGTTCCGTTGTAAATGCTGAAATCTTCAGCCCTGCAGGCGCGGTTGAAGCCGGCTTCCTTGATGAGGTGGTTGCGCCCGAACAACTGATGGCCCGCGCCAACGAAGTGGCCCAACAGTTCAAGCAACTGAATATGAAGGCCCATGCCCAGACCAAGCAGAAGACAAAGGCCGATTATCTGGAGTTGCTCGACCGCTGCATCCTGAAAGACGCAGCAAACATGGGCCTTACCAGCTGACCAGGCGCGGGGTCAGTCTTCCTCAATTGATTTTTCATTATAGGTTCACCACTTACCCGTTACGGAGAATGACATGGCAGGTGCAAGCGACAGTTATCACGAGCCCATTGAGCAACTAACGGAAAAAACCCGGGACATGCATCGCGCCCTGGTCTCGGTTCAGGAAGAGCTGGAAGCGGTCGACTGGTACCAACAGCGGGCGGACGCCACCACAGACGAAGAGCTTAAGGGCCTGCTACTCCACAATATGCGCGAAGAAATCGAACACGCCTGTATGGTGCTCGAATGGCTGCGGCGAAATCATCCGGACTTTTCCGAGCAGATGAACATCTACCTTTACACGGACAAGCCAATTCTCGAGGCCGAAGAGGAAGATGCGAATTTGAGCGCAGCACCGGAGCAAAACGGCCCGACCAAAACGCTGAATAAATTTACCATTGGTTCAATGAAAGGTAAGTAACATCATGAGCTATCTTAATCGGGAAAACGCCTCTTTTTCTAAAGACATCTGGGAAAGAATCGACGAAGCGGCGGTTGGTGCGGCCAGGGAAGTGATCACCGGACGTCGGTTTCTGGAAGTAGACGGGCCTTATGGTGTGGGCCTGACCGCCATTGAATCGGGTGAAGAGGGCTATTGCCGCCAGCCTGCGCCGAACGAGGCCGGTGCGGTCATGAGCCAGGCCAGCGCCATTCCCATGCTGCGCAAGGGCTTCGGCCTGAGTGTCCGCC
>Ga0307932_1000026_pt1 | contig 56584 bp, 65 predicted proteins | sample OrgLakmetageno48_FD_201843 | JGI IMG/M metagenome (GOLD analysis project Ga0307932, IMG submission 201843) | Saline water microbial communities from Organic Lake, Antarctica - #48 | ecosystem: Environmental > Aquatic > Non-marine Saline and Alkaline > Saline | place: Antarctica: Organic Lake...
GAAAGCAAAAACGAAGTATTCCGCAGCAAGGGGCGACAAATTCAGCTCTTTACACCGGAAAATCTAGTGGTGCTAGTGGATGGTGGGTCTGCTTCGGCCGCTGAGATTGTTGCTGGGTCATTGCAAGATCACGGTGTAGCCACTGTCATTGGTGCACAGACCTTTGGAAAGGGTTCAGTGCAACAGCTGTTAAATCTTGATAGAGGAGCCTCACTAAAGGTGACGATTGCACGATGGCTGACGCCGAACGGCACCTCCATCTCAAATGGAGGACTCACTCCTGATATTATGATTGGCCGAACCCCACAACAACGTGTCGCCGAAGAAGATCCTCAGAAAGACGCCGCAGTGCGATTCTTGGCTGGCGAAGAAGTCGTGAGCGAGAATTTCCAAAAACAACTGACCGAAGGGCAATAAACTGGAGAAATAAACCATATTTTGCTATGATAGCCAGCAATTAACGACAGATAATAAATACAAACTATGAAAGTAATCCTTCTACAAGATGTAGCAAAAATCGGCAAACGATCTGATTTGGTTGAAGTGCCAGATGGGTACGCACTCAATCAACTGATTCCAAAGCGAATGGCCGAAGCAGCCACCAAGCAAAACAAGAAACGAATTGAAAAATTACAAGCCACTGCTGAGTCAAACAAAGAGGCAGACCAGGCGCGATTTGCAGCGGCGCAAATCGCCTTGACTGAAAAGACAGTTCAAGTACCAGCAGAAGTAAATGATAAAGGTCATGCCTTTAAGGCAGTGAGTGAACAGGACATCGCAGAAGCTGCGCAAGCAACCGGTATTGATGTTGAAGCAGCGATGTTAGTAGTAGGCGTACCAATCAAAGAGGTTGGAGAGCACGTCATCGAACTCACTCGAGGTGACAACAAAGTTTCTATTACAATTAACGTAATCAAAAAAGAATAAGTATGAAAGAGATTCTGCGTGGCGGTACACCAATTTTCATTTTGTTATTAGTGTGTGGGGCTCTCATTGGTGGAATTTCTTGGTGGATTGGAGGCGGGTCAGATGCTTTGCTTTCAAGCGAAGTTGAGTTACTTAGTGAAGAGCCTCTCACCGCACCACTCAGAGCAGAAGAATTAGAGGCTTATCAAGCTGATATAGTAAACGATATGAATCCAATAGCAGTACTAGAAACAAACAAAGGAATAATAGAAATTGAGTTGTTCGATGACTCAATGCCAATCACTGCAGGCAACTTTGCCAAGTTGGTTGCAGAAGGATTTTACGACGGAATTAAGTTCCACCGAGTGATTGGAGGATTCATGGTTCAGGGCGGTGACCCGAACACTAAGACCGAGGAATTGTTTACCTATGGTCAAGGTGGACCAGGATACGCAATTCCAGATGAGCACATTGAGGGTGATCTTCTGACGAATGTTCGAGGTACTCTTTCAATGGCAAACAGTGGCCCAAACAGTGGCGGAAGTCAGTTCTTTATTAACTTGGCTGACAATACGAACTTGGACTTTAACAAACCACCGCTGTCTTACAAACATCCAGTGTTTGGAAGAGTAGTTTCTGGAATGGACATTGTAGATGCTATTAGTGTAGTAGAAACCGGCCCGTCAGATCTTCCATTGGAGGATGTGCTAATTGAAAAAGCGACGATTAAAGGTGACTCATAAAATTAGCTGAGAAATTTCAAATATAAAACGGCCGGTCCCAAGGGACCGGCCGTTTTTAAGAGTCTGAACTTACGCTGCAGCTACAATGTCAACTGCTTTTTTACTTACAGTTTGACCATTGAATCGAGTTTTTCGCATATCGCGGAAAGACACTACACCGTCTGTCATCGCAAAAAGCGTATGGTCTTTTGCCACCTTTACGCCTTTTCCAGCTTCAACCTTCGTTCCTCGTTGTCGAACGATGATTTGACCAACCTTGACGGCTTGACCGTCTGCGCGCTTCACACCGAGAAATTTTGGTTGTGAATCACGCAGGTTCTTCGATGTTCCACCGGCTTTCTTTTTTGACATACGATTACAGTATAATGATTAAATAATGCGCAGAGTATACGATATATGAACAGAAAATTCAAGTCATGGTTGTTAGATGACGCTGTTTTCTACACACTTTTAGTAATATCTATTGCCGTGGTGGCGTTTCTGCTGGGTCGAAACTCAATGGTTCATACTCAGTCTCCAGGCGCTGGAGTGCAGATTTCCCAGCAAACGACACCATCCGCCGAACAAACATCAGACTCACTAACAAAAAATAGTGCCTCAGTGGTGGTTTCTCGTTCTGGTACGAAGTATCATTTACCAACCTGCCCGGGAGCAAAGCAAATCAAAGAGAGTAATAAAATTGTTTTTTCTTCAACAGCGGAAGCAAAAGCGGCCGGATATAGTGCCGCTGCCAACTGCGAGGGGTTAGAATGATACAATAGACTCATGTTAATAGTAGACACAGAATGTTCTGGACTTCGCCCTGAGCGCCATTCAATATTATCAATTGGAGCGCTTGATTTTCGTAATCCTGATAACCGCTTTTATGGTGAGTGTCGAGTATGGGATGGGGCACATATAATGGAAGAAGCGTTAGCGGTGAACGGGTTTAGCGAAGCACAAGCAACTGATGCAAACAAGCAATCAGAAGCTGAACTGATGACTGCTTTTTTAGAGTGGACACAGAACTTACCAGAACGCACGATGACCGGACAAAACGTTTCCTACGATAGGAATATGCTCATGGCCGCCGCTGAACGAGCGGGACTCAATTGGAACCTGGCGTATCGTACAATCGACGTACATACTCTGGCCTGGATGCATATTATTCAGAGTAAAGGAGTCCCGCCAGTAGACGCAGAACATAAAAGAAGTAAATTGAATTCAAAAGCCATTTTAAATTACTGTGGCCTCGAAAAAGAACCAGACCCACACAATGCACTGACCGGCGCGCTTTGGCATGCAGAAGTCACATCACGACTTCTCTACGACCAGAAACTTCTCCCCGAATTTGTTGAGTTTGAAATCCCTTGGCTGAGCAGTGGTGCTACAATATAAGCATGTTTACCTCAAAAAAACGCTCGAAAGACACAAAAAAGAAGCCTGATAACCAGCCAGCGAATAAACGAATCGTTACAGAATTACTTGATCCCAAAGGGGCAGATGGAGATGCTGTGCAGTCGTGGCGAGTATTTCGGATTATGTCTGAATTTGTGCAGGGGTTCGAGCTCCTACGAGGCCATGGTCTCGCGGCCACATTTTGGGGTAGTGCACGAACTACTCCAAGTGATCCTTACTATAAAGAAGCCGAGGAACTTGCTGCGAAGATGGCGAAGAAAGGTTATTCCATTATTTCCGGTGGAGGAGCGGGTATCATGGAGGCTTCAAACGTGGGTGCCTTTAAGGTAGGAGGAAAGTCAGTGGGCTTAAATATTCAGTTACCGTTTGAGCAAAAGCTCAATCCGTATACCACCGAGTCGCTCAACTTTGACTTCTTTTTCTCGCGAAAGGTTATGCTGACGTTTGCTTCTGAGGTATACGTATATTTCCCTGGCGGTTTCGGAACCCTCGATGAGCTCTTTGAAATTATGACTCTGATTCAGACAAAGAAAATTGAACCACTCCCCGTTATATTGTACGGAAGAGAGTACTGGACGCCGTTGGTTGAGTTCTTTGAAAAATCATTGCTCAAGAAATTTAAAACTATCAGTCCTGAAGATTTGGAATTATTTCACGTAGTTGACTCTGTAGACGAGGCCTTTAAGTATATTAACAAGAACGTAAACACTAAAAACGTAAACCAAATTTAATCATGTATTTTTCCTACTTCGATGTCGACTCAGTAACAGAAGGAGTAATTAAAAATGGCGTCAAGAAACTCGAAAAATATCGAGCTAGAGTGCAGCAAGTGGTTGAAAAAAATGACGATAGTAAGCCTGAGTATTCGCTTATACACGCACAAAATCCCGCAGTGCACGACACGCTTGATGCGGTTGTGAAACAATACAAAGGAATACAACATTTAATTGTCATTGGTATTGGTGGTTCTAATCTAGGATTAGAAGCAGTCCATTGCATCCTTGGTGAGCAGAAAGTTGTTCTACATACACTTGATACGGTCTCATCGATTGAACTGCAGCAACTGATCGATGCTCTTGCGCCCGTTAAATCAGCCAAAAAGATTGCCGTGTGTGTCATCAGCAAATCAGGCAATACCGCTGAGACACTGGTCAATGCCGGTGTGTTGCTCGACGTGCTGGAGCAAAAGTACAAAAAGGAGATTTACCCACAGACAATTTTTATTGGGAATGCGGGCACTGACTTTATGAAGACAGGGAAGCGACTAAAAGTTACCACAATACCAATGCCAGAAATCGTAGGAGGAAGATATTCTGTCAGCACAGAAGTGGGACTGGTACCCCTGGCTCTTTTGGGGCATGACGTTGATGCGTTCATAGCAGGTAGTTTGGACGCAACACACAAGGACTTTGAAAGTCTGGTGGCAGAATCTGCAGCCAGATTGAACCATTATATGGGAAAAAGTTTCCGACACTATAATTTCTTTGCGTTTGAAAAACGGCTAGAAAAAGTTGGAGCTTGGTATCGTCAGCTGATGGCGGAAAGCCTTGGGAAAGAATTTGATAACGATAAAAAACCTGTCACAAAAGGATTTGTACCCACAATATCAACCCCGGTAGAGCTCCATTCTGTGGGACAACTGTACATGAGTGGCTTTAGTGGTGTCTACACTGACTTCGTTACATTTGATGATGAAGAGAACAACTTTAAAATTCCAAAGAAAGGTATTTCAAAACTCTACGGTAAATATGACGTGCAAGAAGTTGCGACGGCTCTCTATGGTGGCGTAATGGCTGCGTACAAAGAACGTTCTTTGCCGTATCGCTCAACTATCTTCGATGACGGAAACCTTGCGTATTCAACCGGTTTATTCATGGGGATGCGAATGCTAGAGACAATGTATATTGCTCAACTCATGAACATCAATGCCTTTAATCAGCCCAACGTAGAGCTCTACAAAAATAAAACCAGAGAAATCTTAGGACTGAACTAATATGACATACGTACTCTTTGACATAGGCGGGACTAAAACACGGGTTGCAATTTCTGAAGACCTGGAAACGTTTTCTGACGTAGATTCGTTTAAAACACCAGAAAAATTTGAAGAAGGGATGGAAAAAATATGCACCTCCATCAAAAAGTTAACTGACAACAACATCACTGCAATAGCTGGTGGAGTGCGTGGTTTGCTGACTGAAGAAAAAGATGGAATTCAAAATGACGCTATTCTAACAAAATGGGTAGGCAAAAATATAGTAAAGAAACTACGAGTATTTGGTGACATTCCAGTATTTTTGGAAAACGACACAGCAATCGCAGGAGTAGGTGAAGCTGCCTTTGGCGCCGGACGTGAATCAGAAATCGTCGCTTATCATACTATTAGCACTGGAGTAGGTGGAGTGAAGGTCGAGAATGGGGAGATAGATCAAGCGAGTACGGGCTTTGAACCAGGACATCAAATCCTAGATATAGACCGAACAATTCTTGGGGAAGACATTACTCCGACATTAGAAAACCTAGTGTCGGGCACAGCTCTGGGGGAGCGCTTTGGTACCAAGGCGTATGAAATCCCCCAGTCAGATGTGGTGTGGGATGAGTTGGCTGAATATCTCGCCCAGGGTCTACGCAATACGATTTTATATTGGTCACCGGATGTAATAGTGCTTGGCGGAGCGATGATTGTAGGCGACCCGGCTATTTCTGTTGATGCGGTTCGCAAATACACAGTAGAGGCAATTGATGGATTCGTAGAGACTCCGCTGATAGCAAAGGCCGAACTGGGTGACCACGCCGGTCTCTTCGGTGCCATGGCTATTCTCAAGCAGAGATTATAGGCGTATAATGAATGAGTAAAGGAGCGTAGCGACTATTGCGAATTTATTGCTGGAAAATACCGAGTGCAGCGAGTATATATTTTCTGTAGGCACAGTGTCTGAATCTGTCCCCAACCTAGGACTGGTTCCTAGACGAATTATCCTCTAATAAATATAACAGATATGGAATTTCTTACTTTAATTGTAGTTCTCATTGTCTTGGCGGTAATTCTACTGCGAGAAGTGAAACAGTACGAGCGCGGGGTGGTGCTGACGATGGGAAAGTTCACTAGTTTGCGTGGACCAGGATGGAGTATTATTATTCCAATTTTTCAGCAAATGCAAAAAGTTGATTTGCGAGTGAAAGCAGTCGATGTGCCTGATCAAAAAGTGATTACCAGAGATAACGTCTCAGCCAGTATTAACGCCGTTATTTATTACAAAGTCTCAGATGCCGCCAAAGCCATATTGGAAGTAGAAGATTTCCGCTTCGCGGTGTCTCAGCTAGCTCAGACCACCATGCGAAATATTGTCGGTGGCGCGACTTTAGATGAAGCCCTTTCAGAGCGAGATAAACTCTCAGAACGCATTCAACAAATTATTGATGCCGAGACCGATGCCTGGGGTATTCGGGTAGAAAATGTGGAGCTCAAAGATTTCTTTTTGCCGCAAGATATGGAGCGAACTATTGCCAAGCAGGCCGAAGCTGAGCGTGAGCGTCGCGCAGTGATTATCAAAGCTGAAGGGGAAGTGGCAGCGGCTGAAAACATTGCCAAGGCAGCTAAAATACTCGGTGAAGCTCCCGGTGCGTTGCATTTAAGAACCCTACAGACCCTCAACGACCTTTCGTCTGACCAGTCAAATACAGTTATTTTCGCTACACCGATTGAAGCTTTACGAGCTTTTGAGGGTGTGGGGGACCTGATGAATAGTAAAGTGGTAAAGACTCCAGAGTAGAGAAAAGATTGACACTAAGTCTTAAATGTGCTATAGTCTAATAAATCCGCAGTTTGTGTTATAGTATCGCGGTTATCGATGTCGCACTGTTTGTTTTGTTTCAGATACGCTGAAATCTCCACATACATACGGCAGGTCTCATCGGTATTTGTCAGTTAAGACCCAAGCTTATTTTATCGACTGTAATTCTAGCCATCATTTCTGCCTCTACTGCAAACGTGGTATCGGTTCCAGAGATGGCTTACGGACAGATCGCCAGTGAAGAGATGACTAAGATGGTGCGAGAAGTAGCGCCATCACGAACGAGCACAGAAAAAATTGTACGTTCTTACTTCCGGGATATCCCGGTAATGGTAGAAATTGCACGCTGTGAGTCAACTTTTCGACACGAGCTTCAGGATGGCTCTATCCTCCAAGGACGAGTCGACCCAGCAGATACAGGGGTAATGCAAATCAACAAGCGTTACCATGAAGCAGATGCTGTAGCAATGCAGTTAAACCTCGACGACATTTATCACAATATGGCGTTCGCCCGACATCTCTATGAGACACAAGGTGTGCAGCCATGGAGTGCATCAATGCCGTGTTGGGGCGACACTCTTGCTGCAAACTACTAAACAAAAAGACCGCCAAGCTTCGCTTGGCGGTCTTTTTGTTTAGGTACTTCTATTTTGAAGCTAATTTCGTAGTGTTTGAACCTCCGGGACCATAGGCCGTGAGGTAGAGCAGGCCACCCATGATAGCTAAGTTTTTCAGTAGGTTTGGGTCAGCAAAATCTCGATGAGCAGTGATAGTGGCTACAAAGGTGAATAAGAGAAGGGCTGAGGCCGCTAGTCCTACTCGGTAACCAAGAATAATAGCTAGTCCAGCAATTACCTTTACCGCCATCACAAGCCATACGACCAGCCCGGCCAGAGGAATGCTCAGACTCGTAAATTCGTCGGCCACTACTGCCGGTCCGGTCACTAAGAGCATACTCAGTCCACTGGCAAAGAAGAGGAGTCCGATAAGCATTCTTCCGACCTTTGTCCCTTTATCCCGCACTAGATCACGTTGGGGAGCTGATAACATCAACATACAACATTTAAATTATTGAATAAAGTAGCTTAATTATAGCAGCTTATGCGTTATAATACGGTCTATATATGAAGTACTGGTTACTGAAATCTGAGCCCAATTGTTATTCCATTGATGACCTCAAAAAAGATAAGGTAGAAAAGTGGGACGGAACTCGTAATTATCAAGTGCGTAATATGATGCGTGACGACATGCGGAAAGGGGATCAGGCACTGTTTTATCATTCCAATGCTGGGAAAGAAACTGGTGTAGTAGGGTTGATGAAAGTTCATTCTCAAGCGTACCCTGACCCTACCCAGTTCGACCCAAAATCAGACCATCCTGATCCAAAATCAGACCCAGAAAATCCGCGGTGGTTGTGTGCTGACATGAAGTTTGTCAAAAAATTACCCCGGCTGGTAACACTGCAAGAAATCAAACTGGACCCTGAATTTCAAAATATGCCCTTAGTGAAAAAGGGAAACCGGCTCTCGGTATTTCCGATTAGTAAAACTCATTTTGACAGAGTTATGAAATTGTCAGAAAACCAATAGTATGGAATCATTAATAACAATCCTTAGGCGCAGTAGAAAGCGAGTTAAGAAAGAGAATGATCCCAATCATGGCTTCTTGAGACTGTTCATTTCCAAACGACTTATCCATGGGGCTGCTACTGCATTACTGGGAATCTTTGTGCCGATTTTCTTGTACGAGACAGTCGGGCAAGTTTTTTGGATTGTAGGGCTGTACTATGCGCTCCTTTCGCTACTCTACGTTTTTCTCCTTGTGCCGGGAATGCATGTTGCAAACAGGATTGGGTTTAGCCATACGTTGGTACTCGGGGGAGTCTGTAGTGTGATTTTATATTCTGTTATGTATTTTTTATCCCCCGAAAATATCTGGTATTTGATTGGACCACTCACCGCGGCAATAGTCGCTTTTCGGGTATTTCATTGGGTGCCTTTTCATGTTGACTTCACTCTTTTTACTCAGGCAGGAGAGCGGGGAAGACAGGTAAGCGTATCGTTTGCCACCATCGCATTTATGGGAGTAATCGGGCCAATTTTAGCTGGATTTATTATTGCCAATGCAGGGTACCATGCGCTGTTTGGAACATCAGTGGTGTTGCTTATAGCGGCGACTATCTCGTATTCATATGTACCAGAGACGCCCACTCACTTTGATTGGGGTTGGCTTGAAACTTGGAAGAATTTTATTTCACCCGAAAACAGAGCAGTAGTCGTAGGAGAGTTTGCGAACGGAGCAGAGGTTGTGGTAAATCTGATTGTCTGGCCGATTTTCTTGTACGTGCTTTTGGATGGAAACGTATTTGATATCGGTGCGATTTCTGCTGTTATTGTTGCAGCGACCATCGTAATTCAGCTGTTAGTTGGTCGATATTTAGACAGAGAAACGAGTTCAAAAGAGCGAACACTCCGCATTGGGAGCACTTTGTATGCTGTTGGTTGGATCTTGAAGATTTTTGTTCTTTCCACCCTGCATGTATTTGTCATTGGCCTGTATCACAACATCGTAAAGATATTTACCGCCACTCCGTACAGCGCAATTCTATATGACATGTCGTCTGACAAGGGCGACTATGTTGACGAGTTTACTGTCGTACGAGAGATGGCTGGTCACCTGGGTCGAACGGTATGTTTAGTAGTTATTGCTGTTATATCCATATTCATTCCGCTTGCCTGGACATTTATACTGGCAGCTGTCGCTTCCATCTCACTGAACTTAGTATATCGAGCTCATATTACGTAGTATGAAAATTGGATTTTTTGATTCTGGTCTGGGTGGACTAACTATTCTAAAAGCTGTCGTAAAAAAGCTTCCTGGGTACGACTATGTATACTATGGTGACACTTTAAATCTTCCCTATGGCGATAAAACTGAAGCGGAGATACTTATTTTCAGTAAAGCAGGGATTGAGTACTTGTTTGAAAAGGGGTGCTTATTGGTTATCGTTGCCTGTAATACTGCTTCGGCTGAAACCCTGCGCAGACTACAGGATAGTTGGTTGCTCGAACAATATCCGGGTCGAAAAGTATTAGGAGTGATTGTACCAACTCTCGAAGGGGTGCTCGAGAGCCATCTTTTGCATGTCGCACTGCTCGCTACCAAAAGAACTGTTGAGTCAGATAAGTATAAAGTGGAATTACAAAATCGAAGCAAACAAGCTGTCTCACTAACCCAAATAGCTTCACCAGAGCTGGTACCTTTGATTGAGCTTAATGAGCTTGAGGCTGCGACTCAGGCTGCAATCGCTCGCATAGAGGTCGAGGCGGGGGAGAGTGAGGGAGTGATACTGGGATGTACTCATTACACACAAATTAAGAATCAGCTCAGGCGGCATTTTAGAGATCAGAAAATAATTTTCTCACAAGATGAAATTATTCCTCAGAAAATTTTCTCATATTTAAAAAATCATCCGGAAATAGAAACCCTGCTCACTCGGGTAGATGAGCGAAGTATTCACCTTACTCAACACCGCCCAGACTACGATCTGATTATGGGCCAATTTCTTGGTGGGGCGTACCTATCAAATGAATAGTGCGCACTACTCCCTAATGTCGCACAATATATCTTTTGCGACATACCTTTATATGTACTAAGTCCTGTACTCTTATATGCTTCGAGCCCATCTCAGAGGCTATGTTGGTCTATGTCGAGGTTTGTGTACACTGTGGTGCGTTGATGAAGCTTTAATAGTTCTGCTGGTCTCTCATTGAGCTTTTTATCTTCTGAGTTAAGTTTTATGAGGATTTCTTGCTTGTCTGCGCCTACTACATACCCAATCAATTCATCTACGTTAGTGAGTATCCAGTTAGGTGTAAATGAAGCCCTAGAATCGATTGTAAGGCCTTCTAAGATAACAGGGACGTATGTCTGGTCGTCTTGATAGGTCTTGTGAAATGTCTCATTGGACAAGGGAAAAATCCCAGCAGTGTGTCCATCAGTGCCGACTCCTAATATGTAAATTATTTTTGGATTGTTCACCTCAGTCAAAATAGAAAAAAAATTTTCTTCAATCCGTAGGGCAAAATTTTTTGCAGATTCATTTTCTTCCGGCACCGTTTCTACGAGATACTTTTGGATAGGATGATCAGAATACCTACTTTGCAACTGTAAGAAATTATTGATTGAAGGCTCCCTACTCACCCGTTCATCCCCCATCATAAATATTGTGCGACATTCAGATTTCTCACAGACTTCTCCTTTGCAGTCATTATGGTAGCACTTCCTCCCTGGGCGAATGTACTCCACTATATCTAAAGCAGAGCCTCCTGAAAGGATACACACAACATCTCCTAAGTGTTCTTGGATCAGGCTATTTATTTGCTCCCCCGCTGCTTTGGCAGGGATATCAGTAATAATGAGTTGAGGCATAATATATGTATCTAGATTTTATGACGTACCAACTTCAGGCGAGTATAGATACGTAGCTTTCGTCGCACGATTAGTAGGCTGGTAGGTAGAGTATTGGGTCGATGTAGGCGTCGGTAGCTGCTACTGGAGTGGTTGCCGGTCCGCAACTCGTGACAGTCTTAATTTCATTGAACCGTCTGACGTTTACTCCGTCTTTCGCGTACACAGTAAAGTGTAGGTGTGGTCCTGTTGAAAAGCCTGTGTTTCCTACGTACCCAATGATATCCCCGGTATTCACTTTTTGTCCCGCTGTCACACCCACTACGTTCTGGTGAGCATAGAGAGTTGAAAGACCGTTGGCATGGTCAATCAGCGTCCACTTTCCCCAAGAGTAACAGCCTGGTACAGCGTCTGTGTTTCCAGTAGCTCGCACAGTCCCTGTTAGTGGTGCAAGAATAGGAGTGCCACGAGGTGCCCCTAGGTCAACTCCTGGGTGGTAGGCTCGCCCTCCATACACTGAGGAATTACGAGCAGCAAACTCTGTTCCGCCGAAATATTGGGTAATCACGATGTTTTCCAGTGGCCAACGAAACACGGGTGTTCCTGGGCTTGGGATAGTCGTTGGGTCAAGGAAAAACTGCAGCTTGGACTCAAAATCACGAAGTTCTTTGAGGATTTTTTCCTGAGCGTCTTTCTGAGTTGCGAGCAATTGTTGGTAGTTCTGCTCTTCATTTTTTGTTACTTCCAATAAGTCAGCTTGTTCCGCTGTATTGTTCACAAGCACTTCGTTTTGTTCAGAGTATTGGTCTTTGAGGCCACTGAGCTTACTCCGTCGTTTTTCATTCTCAGTTCTTTGTCCATTTAAGAGGTCTTTAAAAGTACCCAGATCAGAGGCCTTTAATTGAATGGTATCTCTAATGCTCTCATGTGCCTCAAAAGTGCTCCAAAAATCAGATAGCTTCTCATTCCGCAGTAGCAGCTCAAGTAGCGTATCATTCCCGGCTATATACTCAGCTCGGAAGATTGCTCCAATCGCTGCCTCAGCTTTCTTAATCTCTTTTTCGGTGCGAGAAATTTCTAGTACAAGTTTATTTATCTCTAAATCAGTAGAGGTGATGAGATTTTCTGTCCGGGATATTTCTGAGTTTACTTTCTTGCGCTCAAGCTCAAGTTGATTGATGGCGGATTGGAGGGTTTTCTTTTCTGCGCCCACAACTTGTAAATCAGCCTCAAATTCTGCAATCTCCGCCTCAATCTCAGCCAGTCTTGACCCCCGATCTTCTATCTGGTCACGCAGTTTTTCAATTTCAGATTGCGCAAATACTTCTGGAGCCACTAATAAAAACTGCGGAAGCAGAATTCCAAGTAAAAGGGCTACGAGCAAACGTTTAGGTATCACCCGCTAATTTTATCACAAGCTGTTTGAATACGGGAGAGGGTTTCTTGCTTACCTAGGACAAAAGCGAGTGTGAATGGGTCTGGTGACTGAGCTTTCCCCGAAAGACAAGTGCGCAGCGGCCACAATAGTTCACCCTTCCCCACTTCTTGGGCATAACTCCACAAAGTTTCTTTTATAGACGCTGGTGATGCAAAATCCACCTCTGTAAGCAAAGAAATAGCCTTCTCTAAGCGGGGGAGAGCGCTTGTGACTGACTCATCGTTTTTCCACTTCATAAGCTCTGTATCGCACTGTGGAGCCGCAAACGCCCAATCATACTCCCCTACTTCCGCGGCGGCAGCAATCTCTACTTTGTTATGAATCCGCTCAAACACTACTGGAGCGAGTCTGGATATGAGCTCAGTAGAATACAACGGTCTATCTGAAAAGTCTGCTGGCAAAGCGTCTGTGAAATACTGAGTCAGGAATTCGGGTGTTTGTAGTTCAAGATACTTCTTATTCATCCAGAGAAGCTTTTCTTCGTTAAAGGCACCACCGGAGCGCTGAATTTTTTCAATTGAGAAAGCACTCACCAGATCAGTGAAACCTTCTTCACTACGATATAATTCTTGTTCACCTCCAGGATTCCAGCCAACGAAGGCGAGGAAGTTTCGCATCGCTTCAGGAAGATACCCATCAGCGCGGTATTCCAGTAGGTCTTTTGCACCGTCCCGTTTACTCAGCTTCTTTTTTCCGTCTGGTCCCATGATAGGTGGCAGAGTCACCAGTTTTGGATACGGAATTTCCAAGGCATCATAGATACTTAAAAACTTCGGTGTGCTGGAGATGAATTCTTCTCCACGCATCACGTGTGTCACTCCCATTTCCAGGTCGTCTACTATGTGCGCAAAGTTGTAGGTAGGATATCCGTCAGCCTTAATGAGAATGACATCATCAAGCATTTCTTCACCCGCCGACAGCTCACCACGAACTTCGTCGTGCCACGTGTAGCGTTTGATCTCTGGTACCTTAAAACGAAGGGCTTGCGTACCTTCCCATGTACCAAATTCTGCTGGTCTGTGGTCGCGATATAAAAATGGTCTATTTTCTACGTCTGCTTGCGCTCGGAAGGAAGCTAACTCTTCAGCTGAGTAGGGGTCAGGATACGCGAACCCATTTGCAATCAGCTTTTGAGCATATTTTTTATATAAGTCTAACCGGTCTGATTGCAAGACAGACTGAAATTCTCCAGGGTTATCTGGACCATAGTCGTACTCGAGTCCTAACCAATGTAAAGCTTCAGTAGTGTGTGCAATTGCGCCATCTACTTCACGGTTTTTATCCGTGTCTTCGATGCGCAATATAAACGTACCGTTGTACTTTTTGGCAAACAGGTACGCATAGAGCGCTGTGCGCATTCCTCCAATATGCTGAAAACCAGTTGGTGAAGGAGCGTATCGTGTAACTACTTTTTGTGAATTATGATTTGTGTTCATGTCCGATTGATAGCAATAGAGAAGCTATTTTTTGAGCAGCGTCCGGAAACGAAATTTTTCTGGCTGCCTCGCGCATAGCTTCCTGTTTGTGTGGGTCGTTTATAATAGTGTTTATTTCTTCTACAAGCAAGTGTTGAGAAAGATTTGATTCCTCAATAACCGATGCTGCTCCCGTGCGAGCGTATGCGTAGGCGTTACTTCTTTGGTCTCGACTGATATCTTCAGGTATTGGTACTACTATAGAAGGCTTTCCATAATGTGCTATTTCAAATAGAGTGGTACTTCCAGCTCTGGTGATAACGAGAGTAGCCGCCGCAAGTAAATTTGCAAACGTCGTTGCACCAACTTTGCCTTCTAGATAATAATTTTCTTGGAGTTGAGGTTTATTCGACAATAAACTTTTTACCGTGAGTCGCATATCATCCACGTTATTTGTCCCTGTTTGATGAAAGATTCGGTAATGCGGCAACAACTTTTCTAGAGTAAGTAGGAGTGCGTCATTCAGCCGCTCTGCACCGGAAGATCCACCTGTCACCAAAATCAGTGGTTTGTCGCTCGGGATACCAAGCGCGGTAAATGGATCGGTGGGAATATGTATGATTTCTGGGCGAAGCGGAATACCTATTAGGGCAGTCTTTTCCGGAGGAAAAAACTCCGCCACATCATCATACGCAATTCCAATATATCTGGCTTGTTTTTGAGCGAACTTGTTTGCTCTGCCGGGTACTGCATCTGATTCGTGAATAACTACAGGTATTCGCATGAATCGTGCTGCAATCAAAATCGGGACGCTCGTATAGCCTCCTTTACTAAATATCACATCTGGGTAAATGAGAAAAAGTCTGAGTGTCCCAATAAAAATTCCGAAAAAACTTCTGAATACATCTATAACATTTTGGATAGAGAAATATCGACGGAGCTTACCAGCCGGACAGTAAATGTATGTAATTTTGTATTGACTCAGCTCAGCCTCGTCGTACGGTGCTGGCCCAAAATAATAGAGTTCTGGTTGGTCAGTGTTTTGGGAAAGTTCATTAGCCACTGCCATCAGTGGATAGAAATGACCTCCCGTTCCTCCTCCAACAAATCCAATCTTCATACAGTCAAGTGTATCATGCGGACTTTGCGAACGTACGGTATTTGGACACATTTAAAACGATACCTAGAGACGCTAATGTTGCGGCGAGCGCAGTACCACCGTGACTGATAAACGGCAGGGGTAGTCCCGAAAGAGGAGCGAGAGCGACCATCGCTCCAATATTTAAGAATGCTTGGGCAGCAATTATCGTCATAAACCCAACCACTAAGAGTGTGCCGAAAATGTCTTTGGCTTGAGTAGCTGTTTTGTAGCCTCTCATTGTCATAAAGACAAACCCTACAACAAGTAGGGTTGTCCCCAGAAAACCAAATTCTTCTGCATATACAGCAAAAATAGAGTCACTGGTTGGCTCCGGTAAGTATTCAAATTTTTGAATACTCTGCCCAAAGCCACGGCCGGCAAATCCGCCAGAGCCGACTGCGATTAATGATTGCTGAATCTGATACCCACTCCCTTGCGGGTCAGCACCTGGGTCTAGAAAGGTCGTGATTCTATCCATTACATACGGACGAGCTATGGCTACCACCGCTAGGATTAATATTGCTGCGAGCACTAATATTCCGATGTCACGCCACTTTGCTCCAGCAACTAAAAACATTGCCATTCCCGCAAAACCCATAATCATAAAAGTGTCGGTGTCTGGTTGTAGAAGCATGACCACTCCAACTGCTCCAACGATACCTGCGAAGGGAAATAGTCCATATTTCCACTGATCAATCTTATCGGAAACCCCAGAGAGCCAAGTAGCGAGGTAGATTATAAAACCTATCTTCAGCAGTTCCGCAGGCTGTACCGTGGTGATACCTAAATCAAGCCAGCGCGTTGCTCCACCATGAGTCATTCCCAGACCCGGAATGAATACCGCCAAAGTACCCACTAAAGCGATGATAAAAATGTAAATTGCGTATTTTCGCCAGTGGCGGTAATAGACATTACTCATTAAGAACAACGCGGTTCCTCCTCCCAGGATGCCAAACACGAATTGAGTGAACGCTTCTGAGCCAAAGCTGGCACCATCTCGTGCCATGAGTCCGAGGGAAGCTGATGAAAAAATAAGAAAACCGCCGGCAACCATGACCGTAATTAATGCGAGTAAAACAGTATCTACAGACTTGGGTTTATTGCTCATGCGAGTGTGGCAATGATAACACCTATCACTGCGCAGAAAATACTGATAATCCAGTAGCGCATCGTAACTTTATACGACGGCCAGCCAATTGCTTCGAAGTGATGATGAAGTGGCGCTATGCGAAAGAATTTTTTACCGGTACTCTTTCGGTACAGTATCTGAAGAATGTTAGAGCCGACAGTAGCAATTAGCGGCAGCCCTACAATCGGGAGGAGTGAAATACCATTTCCATCTCCTAATGTGTCTGTCATGAACACCACAGTGGCCAGTGAAAGAGTGAGTGCCATGGACCCAGTTTCGGTCATCCAGAAACGAGCGGGAGGAACGTTGAACCACAAGAAAGCCATGATTCCCCCGACCACAGTTGCGCAAAAAGCTGCTAAGTCAAATTGCGACTGAATAATAGCGATACCAGTGTATGCAGCGAAAATAGAAGCAAACACTCCGCCTGAGAGTCCATCTATTCCGTCAATCACACCACTCGCATAGAGAGCGAGTGTTAGCACAACAAAAAAAGGGATAATTAAGAGCCCAATTTCTAAATTTCCGTCAAATGGAATACTGATGCTCGTGACTCCAAGCTTTGCATAAAACCACCAGCCCAGGGCGCTTGCTAAAGCAGTAATAAGTCCAAGTCTGACTGAAAGTCTCAGTCCTTGCCCATCATGAGTAACGTCGTAAAAATCGTTTAAAAAACCAATAATGGCACCAACCAGCAAGGTGCCAGCCGGAATAAGCGTTTGTGAGCGACTTAAGAAATCAAGGCTTGAGAACACTGAGTTTGGCAGTAATAAAGCTAGTGTAAATAGCCCTGCCAGTGTAACGAGGGTGCTTGCCCAGATGATAATTCCACCCATGCGGGGCGTCTTGGTTTCCCCTTCCCCTTTGAGTCGATTGAATTCTGTGGCTTCGTGACCACCGATAGCTTTTTTTCCACCCTGTTTTTTCCACACTTTGTATTTAAACAGAAAGTGAGTCACCAATGGTGTGATGGCTATTCCCACAATAAAAGATATCAAGGCCGGAACTAAAACATTTATCAGAGTTGATTCCATACTTATTTAATAGATTCCTGAACTGCTGTTACCAACTTCAGAACGTCTGTAAAACGTTCATCGCGAGTCGAGCCTAAAACAGTCACAATAATTGGTCGATTCAGTCCCAGGTCGAAGGCTATCGTTAAGTTTCCGCCGGCTAGGTCGGTGTAGCCAGTTTTTGAGCCAATAAGATTTGGAATCCGAGCCACAATGTCGTTGGTGTTTTCAGTTGTATGGTAGTCACCGTTGGCGTTGTAGACCTTTGTGGTTGTCTGTTGCGTGGGAATCAAGACGTCTGGATAGGTGGTGATGATGTGTTCCATCAAGAATGACACATCTTTTGCATTGCCGACTGACCCTGGTTCAGTAAGCGATAAGTCCAAGCCTGTCGTGTTCTTGAAGGCCAGCGAATCTAAACCGAGCTCCTGTGCCTTGATGTTCATGGCTGTCACAAACTGAGAAACTGGGTCTCTGTCACCTAGTAAGATCCCAACACTAGCTGCTAGTTCATAGGCTGCATCGTTTGATGATGAGATGAGAGCCATTTGGGTCAAATTATCTACCGTGAGTTGTTCGCCGATACTAAAACCACTGCTCCCCTCTTGTAAGATTGCATTTCGACTGACAGCTTTTATTTCACTTTGTTCAATAAGTTCATATGACAATAATGTAGTCATGAGCTTGGTGATTGAAGCTAGGGGCAACGGAGTCGACTCGTTGCTTGCATATAGAGCTCTTTGTGCCCGGACATCCCACACATAGGCAGCTTTTGCTTGAAGGTCCATCGTAGTAATTTTTTGAGGTATCACTGCATTTGCAATAGCACTGTTTTGGATTGCTTCTGGTGGGAGCTCTTGAACTACTTGGTCTGTCGTGTTTTGAAAAAACAGAGCACTAAAGATACCCACGAGAATTAAACTCAGCACTCCTAATTGCATAAGGATGGGAAAATGATTTTTTTCCGAAGGCTCATCCGTTCGTATGAGGTTTGGGTATTCTTCGTTATTCATGATGGTGCAGTATCAAAAGCGTCAATAGCGGTCATAAAGTCGCCAAAGCGCGGGAGTTCGTGTTTATGAGTGACTCCTAAGTGCTGGAGTAATTTAGAACTAATACGAAACTGGTATCCGTGGCCAGTGATGGACTCTCGAATGACCAACCCTCGGGTCATAAGATTACGCAAGATAAAAGCAGAGTTTACTCCACGAATACGGTCTATTTCTACACGTGAAATTGGTTCTCTATATAATACGATAGCCAAAGTCTCGGCTCCTGCTTTTCCGATGTCTCCCGTCAGATCGCTCTTGCGGAGTGATTCGATAAAGTCTGAGAGCTCAGGTGCAGTCACAAGTTGGATGTCGATGTCAGTTTCGCTTACTCGAACGGCTCCATTTTCTAACCGAACTCTGAGATTTTGCACGGCGGTTTCAAATTCATCTGCAGTCACATCAAACAGCTTTAGCAACTTCGCTTTACTTTGAGGGGCAGCTTTATAAAATAGCAACCCTTCGATTTTCACATCGAGTGTCATACCGGCATTTTAGCACAAGCAGCCTGATAATTCAGGGTTTACTGACATTTTTAGTGACGGTGAAAAGAGATTTAGGCGCTAGTAATATTTAGGAGTCCCTTGCTTATCGAGCTCCAAATGAATATCCTCAAACCTATCAGCTTGGGTGATGATGATATTTCCTTGCTTAAATATTTCTAAAATAGCGAGAAAACCTACAATGATATTATTGTGCTCAGGCTCACGAGCTCTGATATCAGAAAACTTAGTAAGTACGTGCGTTTCAATGCGTGTTCGCAACGTATCCATCATATCTTCTAAAGAAACAGTCGGCTTTAGTTTAGCAACAGGTTTTATCTCTACTTTGGGTAATGAAGTGAGTACTTCTTGCATAGCGTCTTGTAGCGCAGCGACGTTGCAGTGCGTGTCGGGAATAAATATCGGCTGGTTCGGTGGCGTAAATTCAGGAGTGTAACTGTTTTGATTGCCAAACCTGACTTGCAGCTCTAAGGAAATATCTCGATACACTTGGTATTTTTTTAGACGTTCTTCGAGATTTTCTATACTGGCAGTTTCTTCTTCCGTGAGGTCCAGAACCGGTAAAAGTGATTTTGACTTGATCAGGAGCAGAGTCGCAGCCAGTGAGACAAACTGAGCTGTATTTGGAAGTGAGAGTTCCTGCATAGCAGCTACCGTTTGCATATATTCGTCCGTCACTGTTGCTAAAGAAATGTCATTAATTAAGAGCTTTCGTTTTTCAACGAGTTCAATTAAAAGCTCCATCGGCCCTTCAAAGGTTTCAGTTTTAATCGCAAAAGCTGTGTTACGTTCCATGTCAATATTTTAGCATCAGTTCGTGTCATTTATTGGGCTGTGCAAAAAAACTCAGGCTACACTACGGTTTATCTATAAAATATCCTTGTTCTGTGAGATGAGCTGACACAACTTCAGTAAATCTTTTGATATAGGAATAGTCGTTTACGTAGGGATATTTTGATTTGTTACTTTGTTCCGTGGTTGTTTTGTTGATTTTGAATACTTCTCGATAGTTTTCGTCGAGGATCTCAAAAATGACTTCTATTTTGTCTATCGCTTTTACAAATTGTGATTCTGGGTTTCTTTGTGATTCGTAGTCTTCGATGAGTGTCTGCATAGAATGCCGCAGAGTCTCTGATGTTTCAGAGACTACTTTCCGGTGGCATCATTTGCTTTATCTTGGGCAGTCTTCGAAAAACCGATGACATCTCCGCTTTCAATCTCGCCAATATCATGCCACGTAATCATTTTGAATATTCTCAGAGCATCGAGCTTCGCCCCAGCGTCTTCTAAGGGTAAGAAATACTGAGCCAGTACGTGCATGTTGAACGTGTGTTCCGCCACTGACTGGGTGTAAATTTCTTCTGTCCGAGTGAGATTATACCGAATCACCTCTCTGAGTCCGTAGAGCTTTCGTATCCGATAGGCTTCTTCCAGAACAAATTCATCAGATATCAGAATTTTTTGTTGAATGTCAGCTATGGTCATAAGACTATGATTAATATTGCTCAACAAATGCAACCAGGAGGCGTACTGGTTCTCCAGCTGCTCCTTTGGCGAGCTTGTCGCTCGGTATGCTTTCCATCCTTGGGGCAATATCAATGTGCGCCCACGGGGTCTTCTTTGGGGCAAAGAATGACAGGAAGGTTCCCCCTTCAATACAACCTCCAAACCGAGAAAAGTTCGTGGCAATGTTTGAAATGTCAGCCCGACTACTTTTCAGGGATGATTTGTATTCGTCCCACAACGGCAGCGGCCACACCAAGTCTCCACTCTTTTCACCCAACTCTGTCAGAGTTTCTTGGAGTTTTTTGTCCTTAGTCATAATCGCAGACGCGTGTTGTCCAAGCGCAGAGAGAGCGGCGCCGGTGAGAGTTGCTACATCCAACATAACCCGGGGTGAGTAGTGGGTTTCGGCATAGGTCATCGCGTCAGCTAGAACCAGCCTTCCTTCGGCATCGGTATGCAAGATTTCGACTGTCTGACCAGACATTGAGGTGGCGATGTCTCCCGCGCGCATACTCTCTGCTGAGATAGAGTTCTCAGCAGCTGGGATGAAGGCGACGACGTTTTTCTTCAGACCAAGCTTTGCAATAGCTCGCATGGTACCAATCATGGCTGAGCCTCCAGACATATCCATGTGCATCTCGTGCATTGAACCGGTTGGCTTTACGTTGAGTCCACCACTGTCGTAGGTGATTCCTTTTCCAATCAGCGCAATCGGCTTTTTCTTACCCGTCTTCTTGTCGGCTGCAGTCGGTTTCCCGGCTCCCCACCATTCTATAATGATGAACTGCGGTTTGTCTGTTGCTCCCTTTCCAACAGCCTCGAGCAAGCCCATCTTTGCCTTTTTAATCTCGGCTGAACCAAGTACTCGAACTGTAGCTTTGGTACCGACAAGCGCCTTTTTCGTGGCTGCGGTAAGTTTTGATGGGGTCATGTCTTCCCCGCTTGTGTTGGCAATGTCTCGGGTGACATTGGCCGACTCTCCTACGATTAGGCCTGTCTGAAAAGATTTTTGTTCTGATGCACTGAGGGTGCCGCACACGATTATCTCTTTCAAATCTGCTTTGCCGGTATCTTTGGTTTTATACTGAGTAAATTCATACGCTGCGAGTTGCAGGTTTTCACCAAGAGTACGCACTATCCAATCACTTCCAAATTCATTAAGTTTAGAAAAAGCTTTGGTGTCGAGCTCAACAGCTATCTGGCGGAGTTGGTGCACTTTTGCAGTTTGTACTATTGTTCGAACTAACGTACGAAAGGCTCTGCGGTCTATATTTTTCCACTTTCCAGTTCCCATCTTGTACTCTAGTATTCCCTCTTGAGTTTCAACTAATCGGTGCCATGAACGTTTATCTTCGGTCAAGACAATCCGGCAATATTTTATATCTAGGTCTATAAGGTTCTTGTTGGAGGTAGTGATTTTTGTCATATGTGCAAGTGTAACAAAAAGCAGGAAAATCTAAAAGATTTTCCTGCTTTCTACACAGTTACATTTTATTTTTCGTCAGGCTTTCTGACAGAAATACCCAATTCAATGAGTTGTTCTATTTCTAGTGATTTTGGCGCATTCATGACAGCCGTTTGACCTTTTCGAGTCATTGGGAATGCTTGCACTTCACGCAAAGACTCTTCGCCGGTGAGGTTCATGATGCTTCGTTCTACACCAAGTGCAATTCCTCCGTGTGGTGGCGTGCCGTATTTAAAGGCTTCAAGCATATGACCAACTTTTTCTTGGGTTTCTGCTTCGGTATTGCCCATTACTTTGTAGACTGCTTCGATGATTTCTGGTTTGTGCGCGCGAATACTTCCGCCACCAGCTTCATATCCGTTACACACTAAATCGTATTGAGTCGTGAGGATATTTTCAATATTCTCACCCTTGAGCAAATCAGCAATGAATTCTGCTTTCGGCATGGAGAATGGATTGTGGGTGAATGTCCACGTTCCTTTGTCAGTCTTTTCAAAGAAAGGAAAATCAATTACCCAGGCGTAGGCCAGCACACCGTTTTCTTTATCCTCTTGTGTCCGCAAATCGAACTTATCAGCTCCATACTTTTCCATTGATTCTGCGTACGTAACTCGAGGAAACGGTTTTTGCTGTACGGTATACCCCATGGATTCAACAGTAGTGGTGATCATTTCTTCAATGATATCCATCACGTCAGACTGCTCCACAAATGACATTTCGACGTCGATTTGGGTATGTTCGTATCCTCTGTCTGCTCGCAGATCTTCGTCTCTAATGGCTCGAGCAATCTGTACGTACCGCTCAAATCCTGCGTTCATAAGCAACTGTTTGTACTGCTGGGGCGATTGCGGTAGGGCGTAGAATTTCCCTGGGTTGTGCCGACTGGGAACCACAAAGTCTCGTGATCCTTCGGGAGTTGATTCTGTCAGCAGTGGAGTTTCAATTTCGCAGAAATCACGCTCCATCAAGAAGTCACGACATTTCTTCACAAACTCACTCCGAATTCGAATATTCCGTTGCATTCTTTCAGTTCGTAAATCCAGGGAACGGTGTTTGAGTCTAACTTCTTCATCTTTACCCAGGGAATCTTCCGTTAAATCGTATGGTGCAGTCGCTGCTTCATTGAGAATCGTAATTCCGGTTATTTCAAGCTCGATACTACCATTGACGACGCCCTCTTTCACCGCTTTTCCTGGTCGAGCATTTACCATTCCGGTTATCGCAACCACGTATTCAGCCTTCAGTGTTTTCGCAATTTCCAGTACCTCAGGTTTTCCAAACACGACACCCTGCACTTTTCCGCTTCGGTCACGAATATCACAAAAAACCATTTTACTTTGGTCTCGAGTGACATGTATCCAGCCGTTAATTTCAACCTCTTCTCCTGTGTGTGAGCTGAGCTCACCAATAAGTGTGCGTTTCATTTTAGATTTGTTTAATGATTAACGTGCAGAAACAATAATCGCCCCTGCGCATATATAGATGTATCAATACATGTGCAGGGGCGATTCCCATCATCTGATGAGTCGCGGTGCCACCCTACTTCAGTCCAATTGGACTCTCTATTCCCTGCCTCATAGTCGACTCCACAGTATCAGCTGTTTCTATGACGTGAGCTAAGATTAACTCTTAGACACCAACTAGTCAAACAAAAAAACGACCGAAGTCGTTTTGAAAGAATACTCACTTGAAGTTTACTTCAATGAAGTAAACTAGATCTGAAGCTGCGAAGTTTGGTTCAGAATCTCTGTAGTCAGGACGCTCGCCCGTAGGTAAGCTTTTCACTTCAATTGCTACAAAATTATTTCTGTATTTCTTGGGAAGCTCACAATTCATCAATAAACATAAGTCTCGAACTAGAGTTTCGTCTGTTCCGGACTGGCTTACTTCATTCAGTGGTTGAAGAAGAACTTTGTTCGGGTATTTTCCTTTATACAACTCACTCAATGGACATCTCTTATTTTCAGCAAATTCTTTTACCCAGTCAATGAGGTCATCTCTTTTTCGGTTTGGGAACATTTCATCCTCCTGCATAGTGATACCAGACCAAACTATACGTTATAATAAATTGATGTCAAGCTAGTCGACACCGATTGCTTGGCGCACTTTTTTGAGAGTTTGACTTGAGGTTTCTTTGGCTTTTGCTGCACCTTTTTCTAAAACACTTAGTACTTCCGCTTCTGTGATTGAATCTCGTTTTTGTCTCATGGGTGCGATTAAATCTTCCAAGTCTATGGCTAAGGCTTTTTTTAGGTCGCCATACCGTCCCTTATATTTTTCATACAGCGGCGCAAGCTCAGCTTCTGTTTTCAGGAGTCGGTGTATTGCGTATACATGCTCTGGTTTGTCTCCTTCTGAGTCAGTGACAATACTCATGACAGCTTTCTCGATTTCTTTGGTAGAGCCAAACAGTGGAATTGTGTTGCCGTAGCTTTTACTCATCTTTGCTCCATCGGTACCAGGAATTATCCCGGCTGAGTCAAGAATCATTTCTGTTGGTTCCTTTAATAGATTTTCGCCATATGCTCGGTTGAGTTTTCCGACTGCTTCTCGCGTGTATTCTAGGTGCTGCCGCTGATCCTCGCCTACTGGCACCACGTCGATGTCATAGAGCGTGATGTCAGCGGCTTGGAGCATCGGGTACGTAAATAGTCCAACATTTGGTTCTAGGCCTTTGTCTACTTTGGCTTTGTAGGAATGCGCTTGCATCAAAAAAGGTACAGTCACCATGCAGTCCAGTATCCAGCCGAGCTCCGTGTGGTCCTGATTGTCAGACTGACGAAAGATAACGACTTTGTTTGGATCTACTCCTACTGCCAGGTAATCCTTTACGACGTTTATTATGTTCCTTCGTAATTGCTCTGGATCACGTAGGCTGGTGAGCGCGTGGTAGTCAGCCACCATTAAATAGCTATCATATTCTTGGTAGATATCCACAAAGGGTTTTAACGCGCCAAAGTAATTTCCAATGTGTAGGTCCCCCGAAGGCTGCAGTCCAGTCAGTAGTCGTTTCTTTTCAGTATTCATGCTGAATATAATACCAGATAATGGCCCGTGAACAATTTACATTGCCAGGGGCATCTCTAAAGTGAACCGTGAACCTTTTCCGTCTCCATCTGAGTAAGCTGTGATATCGCCTCCCATTGCCTCAGTCATCTTAACGGCAACAAAAAGACCAAGTCCAGTTCCAGAAGCGTTTACTGAGTCAGCATTTTTTGCCCGCTGAAACTTTTGGAAAACAGTGTGTAGTGTTTCAACGTCCATGCCGATACCCGAGTCGATGATATCAACACATATTTTATTCTTGCTTATATCGTCACGTACCAACACAGTGATTGTTCCGTTAGGGGTATATTTTATCGCGTTATCTATCAGATTATGGATTATTTGCACAATCTTTCCCACGTCTGCGTTGATGACTCCTTGGTGGTGTAAACTTTTCTTAAAGTAAAGGACTAGGCCTTTTTTCATGGCGTCTGCTCGGAGGTCATCAGTGATATGTTCGACTTCATTTAATAGATTAAAGTCTGCAAGGTGGTATTTCATGTTACCTGACTCTATTCTCGAAACATTTAAGTAGTCTTCAATAGCCACAGCCATGAGTTTTGAAGACTCATCAATGCGAGCCAGTGGCTCTATTGCTTTGTGCGGAATTGTTCCGAAGTTGCCTTCAAGTAAGAGTGAAGCGTAGCCACGGATCGCTGTCAGCGGGCTGCGTAATTGGTGAGAGGCGATTGATACAAACTCAGACTTTTGTTTATCTAAAGCTTGAAGTCGCATGTTGGCTTTTTCAAGATTCTGAGCGAGTTTTTCAATTTGTTCACGCTGCTCAGTTTCTTTTCTAAAAGATTTTGATAACTGTGCTCCAATAAAACCGAATGCAATCACTGTTATTAATATGACTGGACGTGCATACGCAATATCGCTAAATAGCAACATTGAAAATATTAATATCCACAGAGCTGAAATAAGTACTCCTGTTAAAAGTGCTTTTACCCTGAATGTCTCTAGTTTGATGATTGAGTATGAAACAATAGCTGCAAAAACGGGCATACCAAAGAGTTTGTATTGTTCGTAAAACGGCCCTAGGTCAAATGACAGGGTTAGGTTGCCTGCCGTAAAGAAACACAGAAAAAGAAGTGTTGCCGAGGAAATATAAATGTGCCTTTTGCGTTTAACAGAATCTTTAATGTTTTTAATACCCTTTATTAAGTAGTATGCAATAAATCCAATAATTACAATTTCGGCTGCATACATGTACTGAATCAAGATACCCTCAAACGCACCTGTATCACAATCTGGTGAGATACCGATTACGTTTAAGCTCGTATGAGCAAACAGAAAAATTGGTAATAAGAAACCTGAAAACGCGTACTTTTTCCATGTCGGAGCATCGACTTGCTCGTGCGCAAATAGATACACTAAGTAGGTAGCAAGTAAGTACATTAGCATTTCAATAGGAACTATTGAAGACCAAAAGAATGCCACTGCCTCCGGGGTCGGGGATGCCCAAAGAATTAGGTCGAAGTATACCCAGATAGAAAAAACAAGAGTCAATAGGAATAGTACCCGATTACTTCGCCCTTTTGGGTTATGGATTAGAACTTGAAAACCAAGAAAAAGTGAGATTACGAGCGGAAAAATATGCGTGTAATACACAAGAGCGCCAACATTTTCTGAAAAAATAAGAAGCGTTGAGGCTCCCCATTCGCAAGGGTTATCTATCATAGTTCTTGATAATTACTGTGTAGGTAAAAATCTAACGGTTTTGGTTCTGGCTCATCAGCTGTAAACATTTTGAAATTCTGGTTGACGTGGAGATTTACATACGTTGCACTAAAAGTTAACAAAAAAAGAGTAGTGAGTACTAAGTAAAATATAAACGAGCTCTTTTTGTGCGTTTCTTTCATTAATACATAGTAGCAGACTGAATGTAGCGTTTTCTTAGTTTTTTGAAATAGTTAGGGATAAAAGGTAAGTGTTCCTCAAATGTTTTGGCGGGTATAAGTTGAATGGAACGTATCTGGTTACGGCATTTTTTAGTTTGGCATATGCACGGCATATTCCATAACAAATCACCATCAGTCATAGAGTAATCAAAAGTGAGCTCCGTTCCTTTTTTGATATTCCTGAGTGCAATGACCTTCTTGGTTCCCACTATCGCGCAGTTGGGTTCGCAGCTATGATTAAAATATCTCCAAATAGTGTCTTGGGGATCAAGCCAAAGAGTGTCGGTAATACCATACCAAAGTGGTATGCTCAGAGCATCTTTCTTCGAGGTCGTAATTTTTTCTTTGAGAGTGCCTTGGATAAACGCAATGTGTTCATGTTTCTTTGCATTTTCGTCAATATGAATACCTTTACCATCTATTTCACTTTCATTCACGTAAAGTTTTTTCATGATTTTGTACTGTGGGACGTACTGCTAAAATTGCAACGATCGCGTGTAAGAATGCATTTGATAGTGGGTAAAACATCAGTGCATGCCAAAATTCATTATGGGTTAGATACGTTACAAGCCCAAGGATAGCATAGGCCACTGCCCAAATTGTCCAAGGTAACCAGTGCTCTCGTTCAGGATTGTCGTATGTTGAGTGAAAGATAGGATAAAACGCTGGAAAGGTTGATAGGTTTGAAAGAAATAGAAATGCCACAACTACCCACTCTCGACCATCAGAGCTCAGTACAGCAAAAGTTGCAAGCACCCAGGCGGCCATATAACCTGCAGTTATTATGAGGTCCCCAGCAAAAGAAAAACGATCCCAGTAGTCTTCAGGCCACCAATCTTCCGGCCACCATCGGTTTGGATTAATTTCTCTAGCTTTTTTCCAACACTTGACTGACACCACTATAGAAAGTAACCCACAGACTGTTGGTAAAATGAGTTCTGCGAATGTGGCCTGAATATCCCACTCTAATATTGCAAGTATGAGTGTGCCGTAGGCAAACATGAACCACGTGACGGGATTGGGATCAATGTGGTCATCAGTGAGGTATAGAAAGTAACCAATGAGTTGCAGGATTCCAGCAAGGATACCAAGACCAAGGAGTACAACAGGTGAATTGACTGGGATTGGTGCAACGTGAGGTAAAAAGTCGACAAAAGAAAGAAGTACATACCCGACAGCGAATAAGAACATAAAAGTTCCGATAAAATGAGCTGGTTTTTTAAAAAATCTGATGGTGATTATGAATTACTTCTTTCTCCATATTTTACGACTCAAACCAACATTAGTCTTAATCGTATTGTACAGGGAGCAAATGCAAAATACTTTTTTATACAACATACAGAATCACCAGAGGAACCAGCAGCCACCAGAAGTAGTAGGCTTCAGGTGCGAAGATAGACTGAATTGGTGTCCCCGGTACAAGAAATTCTGTGACGGGAAGCACATTGAAACTAAAGATCATCACTAGAGCAGTAGCACCAAATGTGAGTAATAATTTTTGACCAAGACTCTCAAATTTCTTCTCCTTAAACTCTTCGGGCATAATACGAAAACAAAGAATTGTTGCTAGGAGTGTCATAAGTGCAAAGAACCCAAGTTGGCCTGCTGCGATAGATTGGTTGCTTGTCAGGCCACCAAATAGAAAATCGTAGTTTGGAAATGTTAAAGAAATAAGTAACGCCAAGTAGAGGCCTATGATTACATTCATGATGGCCTGCCTGCCCTTTATTAATGTAAATAAAAAGAACAAAAAAAAGACAGCAATAAAGTATGCGAATTCGTATAAAAATGTAAGTACGTATCCAAGGTCCATTGTTCCATTATAGTCTACGAAGAGATGATTTCTGTGTGAAAAATCAGTAGTTGTTTACATCCGCTCAATAGCAAGTTTTGTGGCATCTTGAACATGTTTGAATCTGTCACCCATAAGCTTCACGCCCCCAAACCATCTGGTAACACAAACAACACAATCGCTTACTTCTTCTTTTTGCATGATTCGCAGAATTACCATCCCTGCTCCAGTTTCTCCATCGTCTGATTTTGTTTCAAATATTGCCCCATCTTTCGCTATACGCGCGGCCCATGAGTTGTGAGTTGCCTTGGCAATCTTTTTACTCTTTTTCAACTGTTTGAGAAAGAGCTTTATGTCTTCTCGTCCATGCACAAGCCCTATACTCACTGAGTATCGACTTCCTCTGTCTTCAATTACCATCTCATGCAGAGCAAAAGCAGTTCGCGGAACCTTCTTATCTTCAAAGTCGAACCGAGCAGATTGTTGTGCCATAGATTATTAGTGTGGAGAAATATATTCAAGAGTTTGTTCGTTTCTCACAAAACTCGCGCTTCTTAGATTAGAGATGTTCGTTTGGTTTTTTGTAATACTATATCCCCTCTTCTCTGAGTTCTTCTACCAACTTTCGAGCTTTGCGAGAAAGTTTTTTTGGTGTTTCGATAGAAACCTTGACCATGAAATCTCCGCGACCGAAGTCGTTTGGAACACCCTTCCCTTTGATGCGAAGGAGCTCACCGTGGGCGATTCCCGCTGGAATCTTGATTTCAGTGTCTCCATCAAGTGTTTCCACCGTATAGGAGCCTCCCAGAAGCGCATCAGTGAGTTTGATTGGAAGCTGGACAGTCAGGGTGCTACCATCGCGTTTGATGGTCTGGTGGCTCTCTACGTGGACTTTTATGTATAAGTCACCGGGTTGGCCGTGTGGAATCGCTTCTCCGCGTCCGGTCATACGGATGACCTCACCATTTTGGATACCGGCCGGTACTTTGATAGCTATCTCTTCTTCTGTCCGTTTGACTCCGACCCCGGCACAACTGCCACACCGTTCTTTGGGCACCTTTCCGGTTCCGTGACACGGAGAACATTCTCGAACTGTCGTAAAGCTTCCCATGATACTGTTTCGGTTTTCGCGCACCTTTCCTTGTCCACCACAGGTCTCACACGTACTCATCTGGGTACCCTTTTTTGCTCCAGAGCCATCGCACACATCACAGGTATTATTTTTGGTGATGAGGAGTTTTCGAGTGACGCCAAAAATTGCTTCCTTAAATTGTAAATTAATGTCGACTGATACATCGCGTCCCCGTTGGGTTTGCGCTCCACCACCCCCAAAACCGAAGTTCTGAAAGATGTCGTTAATGTCAAATTCGAAGCCTTGACCGCCACCTCCCTGTTGGAAGCCAGAGAAATCAAACCCACCGAAGCCTTGTCCTTGACCTCCACCACCCCCACCAGCACCAGAAAACGACTGGCCATACGTATCGTATTCAGCTTTTTTCTTTTCATCGCCGAGCACCGCATAGGCCTCAGTCACTTCTTTGTACTTTTCTTCATTACCGGTTTTTTTGTCTGGATGATATTCAGAAGCTTTCTTACGGAAGGCTTTTTTGACCTCATCTTTTGAAGCTCCTTTTTGGAGACCGAGAATCGTGTAGTAGTCTTTCATAATTGTATATCTAGTTCAGTGTTTAGGTGCGTACTATTGCCGCCAGCGGGTCGGTTTGGTTGGAGTACGAGGCAATAGTACGTACCTTCCAAGCCTCACCAATCAGTATTGAGCGGGTGATAAGTAAGACGATAGAGTATCATCTTACCTGCTCCAGTTCAATATTATTTGTCTTCTTTCTTGTCTTCTTTCTTGTCTTCTTTCTTGTCTTCTTCTGCCTCTTCGTTTTTCACTTCCTCTGCATCACGCACTTCTGGTTCAGCTTCCTTGTCAGTTGTTTCTTCGGCGGTGTCTGGGTTTGCCTCTGCTCCATCCTTAGTTGCTGCTTCAGCTGCTTTTTGCATGATTTCGCCAATCTTCTGGAGAGAAGTTGAGAGGGCTGCTACGACGGTGTCGATAGCCGTCTTGTCATCTTTTTCCTTCACTTCATTCAGCTCCTTAATCTTGTCTTCAATTTCAGTCTTCACTTCTTCAGGAATTTCTTTCTCATGGTCCTTGAGTGCTTTTTGTGCTGTGTAGATAGTCTGCTCAGCTTGGTTGCGGACTTCAATCAATTCTTTCTTTTTACCGTCCTCTGCTGCATGGTCTTCGGCATCTTTCTTCATTTTCTCGATATCTTCTTCGGTTAGGCCAGAGTTAGCTTCAATTCGAATAGATTGTTCCTTTCCAGTTGATTTGTCTTTGGCGGTTACGTTGAGCACACCATTACTGTCGACATCGAATGTTACTTCTACTTGCGGGACACCGCGGGGTGCTGGTGGAATACCATCGAGTACAAACTTACCAAGCGATTTGTTATCAGCTGCCATTGGACGTTCTCCTTGTACGATGTGAATCTCTGTGGAGGTTTGGTTGTCTGCTGCAGTAGAAAACACTTGTTGTTTCTTGGTCGGGATGTGAGTATTTTTCTCGATTAGCTTTGTGTTTACCGAACCCATAGTTTCGATACCCAGTGATAGTGGAATGACATCCACGAGTGTAATGTCTTGCACGTCACCTTGGAAAATACCAGCTTGAATGGCCGCTCCCAGAGCCACTACTTCGTCTGGGTTGATACTTCGGTTGGGCTCTTTCCCGAACAATTCTTTCACCGCATTTTGGATAGCCGGCATTCGGGTTTGTCCCCCGACCAGGATGATTTCATCAATGTCTTCTTTTTTGAAGTCAGATGCTTCTAATGCCCGTTTGGTGATTTCAATAGACCGGTCTACGAAATCTTGAGCAATCTCTTCGAGCTTCGCCCGTCCGAGTTTTACGTCTAAGTGGAGTGGTCCATCTGATCCTTGTGAAATAAATGGAATGTTGATGTCAGTTTCAGGCGTAGAAGAGAGTTCAAGCTTCGCTTTTTCGGCTGCTTCGTCGAGTCGCTGTAGAGCGAGCTTGTCTTTTCCTAAGTCAACGCTGTCGGTCTTTTTGAATTCATCAATCAAGAACCGTACAATCCCGCGGTCGATATCTCTTCCGCCCATGTGCGCGTCTCCGTCAGTTGACTGTACCTCCACGACATCGTCCCCTACTTCGAGCACAGTCACGTCAAACGTTCCTCCCCCGAAGTCGAATACGACAATCTTCTCGTCTTTCTTTTTGTTGAAACCATACGCGAGAGCTGCTGCAGTCGGCTCGTTAATGATTCGTTTCACATCGAGTCCAGCAATCTTTCCAGCGTCTTGTGTCGCTTTTCGTTGTGAGTCATTAAAGTAAGCAGGAACAGTAATCACCGCCTCAGTAATTGTTTCCCCCAGCTTCTTTTCAGCATCCGCCTTGAGCTTGGAAAGAATCATGGCTGATACCTCTTCCGGTCGGTAGTCTTTCCCTCCAAGCTCAACCATTACTCCCCCGCTCTCCCCTTCTTTGATGTCGTAGGGAACGATATCTTTGTCTTTTTGAACCACATCATCAGAGTATGAGTGCCCCATGAATCGCTTCACCCCATAGATAGTGTTCGTAGGGTTGGTGACTGCTTGTCGCTTGGCGATTTGCCCAACGAGTCGCTCGTTGGTCTTTGAAATTGCGACGATAGAGGGGGTTGTCCGCGCACCATCACTGTTTTCTACAATGACGGGTTCACCGGCTTCGATGATTGCCATTGCCGAGTTAGTTGTTCCTAAGTCTATTCCTAATATTTTTGCCATAGTATTTTATTAATCTATCTTATGAAGTTTAGTAAGTTTTAGCAAGTTCTACGTCCAGGAATCTTCGGCGTGCTAAAGTCGCAGATTCGGACATAAGTTCGCAATCGTCGCTACGCTCTTTTGCTCACTTAATTTTTGCCATATAGTAAATCATCTGATTATGCTTTTTCAATTCCAGTGGTGACACGAGCGGGTCGAATCATGTAGGTGTCACCGTCTTGAGTCATCTCGTACCCTCGTTGCACGACAGAGACTACTGTGTCTTCTAACTTCTTGTCAGTCACTTCCTCTGTTCCAACGGCTTCGTGTTTTTGTGGATCAAAAGCATCACCAGTGGGGTCGACAGCTTTGACGCCGTAGGAATTGAGGATGTTCATCAACTGCATGTTGATGCCTTCTACTCCAGTCCTCCATGATTTGTCAGCCTTCTCCCACACTTCAGTATTGCTCATTGCCATTTGGAAGCTGTCGCACAACGGGAGAAGGTCTTCAGCGTGTTGGCGCTGGGCTCGTTTTCTGTCCTGTGCTCGTTCCTCTTCCAGTCGTCTTTTGGCATTTAAGAATTCTGCTCGCGTCCGTTGGGATTCTTCTAAAAGCTCTTTTTTTTCTGTGTCCAGGCGCGCAATTTTCTCTCGTAAACTTTTCATTTTCGTATTGCTTAACTCCTCGACGTCTTCTAATTCAGGTTCTTGCGTTTCAATATTATCGTCGGTAATTTCTTCAAAATCATCTTGTTCTTTATCATTCATATTCACCATACAGACAGCAGTATAAATTGAAAGCCGGTCTGTGTCAAAGTTAAATGAGAAAAGGCCCGACTGGTCATTATAAATGGCACCACAAGGGTATTCACGCTTTTATAGACGAGACAAGCTCTCCATAAAACTGGGTCAGTTTCGAATCGGCGCTTTTTCCTTACAGGAGCAGTAAAGGTGTCGCTGAGTACGCAGCTGGCAACCTCTTGAGAAGTGATGTTTAATCAATTCTCACCCGCAGCAGATTCCTGGAAATGGAACTCAAAACAATAGCAGTAAATAAGAGTCCGTATCGTCTCTATGCGCGCTAGGCAAAGTGCGCATTGCGAAACTCGCGATTCTGCAAAGAAATCAACTACTTTTTGGTTAGTCAATTTGAATAGAACGGACGAAACGAACAGAGTCACCATTGCTTGGTGACTCATTGGATCATACGTAATGAATTGAAATCTGTTCCCTCCTATTCTCTTGCCTAGACGGCATCGAGAATTCCTGACTCACGTCAGGAGCGGAGTAAACGAACAAAGCCACCGTTTCCCAGTGACTTCGTTGGATCATACGTAATGAATTGAAATCTGTTCCCTCCTATTCTCTTGCCTAGACGGCATCGAGAATTCCTGACTCACGTCAGGAGCGGAGTAAACGATAAGCCATTATCGTTTACTCCAGGCTGGTCGCTTTCGAGCTTTTCTAAGTCCAAACTTCTTTCGTTCTACTGACCGGGGGTCTCGCTTGAGGAAACCAAAGGCCTTAAGTGGTGAACGACGTTCAGCTTTCTCTTTTACTAGTGCTCGTGCAATTCCGAGTCTGATAGACTCTGCTTGAGAAGAAATGCCCCCTCCAAGTACTTTTGCAGTGATGCTGTAGTGCTCGATTCCTGCGTCTGGAGTTTCCAATACAGACATGACGTCTTTTTGGTGTGAAAGATTACCAAAGTAGTCTTTCAGCGCCTTACCATTGACGGTAATTTCAGTAGCAGTTGCTGGAGTGAGTCGTACTCGAGCGGTTGAAGTTTTTCGACGACCGAGTCCTTCTACGTAGGTTGTTTTTGTTGCAGCCATGGTGAAATTACTCGTTAATGATTAATTGCTTCATAAGTGGTTTTTGGTGTTTGTTCTTTGGCAGCATCCCATTTACGGTGCGCTTCACAACCTCAGCGATTCCACGTCGGTCTGCCAAGTGATCAAGTCGCTCTTCCTTTCGTCCACCTGGCCATCCGGAGAAGCTTTGGAAAATTTTACCATTTTTCTTCTCAGGAATATCGAGCTTGCTTGCGTTTTCAATAGTTACTACGACATCAGACATGATGTGTTTTGCAAACGTAGCTTCGTTCTTACCCATCAAAACGGTCGCTGCTTCAGTAGCAACTTTTCCGAGTCGCTTACCGGCTGCATCTATAGTGTAGGTTTTTGTGTTTGTAGTAGTCATAATAATTATTCAACGAAAGCGATTACCGCTTCTTCTCGACCAGAAGTCTGACCTAGCTTTACAATTCGTGTGTACCCACCGTTGCGTTGTGCAAACTTTGGAGCAACTTCACCGAATAGCTTTGTAATAGTAGAAGACGTTGGCTCACCAAGACGGCTCGCAACGAGACGACGTGTTTGAACAGAGTCACTTTTTGCATGAGTCACCAGTCGTTCAATCTGAGGTTGGAGTTCTTTTGCTTTCGCAAGAGTGGTGGTTATTTGACCATCTCGAATCAGAGACACTGCTAAACCGCGTATCAGCGCGGTGCGCTGACTTCTGGTTCGGCTGAGTGTTCGTTTGTTGTTTGAGTGTTTCATAAGTCCTACGCCTCTAGTGTGAGGTTATGCTTCTTCAAAAGATCTTCGATTTCTTCAAGGCCTTTTGGTCCAATACCGTCGAGCGCTAGGATATCATCTTTTTTCTTTCTGACAAGCCCACCGATGGTTCGGATGCTGGCTTCCTCTAGAGATTGAAGAGTTCGGCTAGTAAGGTCAAGTGTTTCGATTCGTGTTTTCAAGACTTCCTGGTCTGGTTCAACAACTTCTGGAGCGGCAGCTTCAGGTGCTACTTCAGGAGTAGAAGCGTGAGTTTCTTGGAAGCCAATGATTGATTTCAATTGATGAATCATAATCTCAATTGATTTTTCGAGTGCTTCACGAGGCGTGTACGTTCCGTCAGTTTCAAGAATAACTCGCAGACGGTTGTAGTCAGTCCGGTCTCCAATACGCATATTCTCAACCTCGTAGTTAGCTCGACGGATAGGGGTGAACACTGCGTCTAGTGCAATGACTCCGATTTCTACTTTGTCTCGTTGATGAACTTCACGAGGTACGTATCCTAGACCTGTCTCAACTGTCATCTCGATATTGAGCTTGGTCGACTTGTTTGTCAGCTCGCAGATGTGTTGTTCTGGGTTAAGGATTTCCACTTGTGTTGGGCATTCAATGTCTGCAGCAGTCACTGGACCAGGGCCAGTCTTTTTTAGTGAGACAGTCATTGGTTCATCTCCGTGCAAAGACAAACGAATGCGTCGTACGTTCAGAAGCAGAGTAATCACGTCTTCTCGTACTCCGTCAAGAGTTGAAAATTCGTGTTCCACACCGTCTATCTTTACTTGAGTGATAGCCGCTCCAGGGAGTGATGAGAGGATGATTCGTCGCAGTGAGTTTCCAAGAGTGTGACCGTAGCCAGGAAAAAGACCATCGATTTCAAAAATCCCTTTGTTATCTTCTTCTTTTACAACTCGTGGCTTTGACGGGAGAGTTACATTTGTTTCTAACATAATGAGTATGAACTTAATAATTTGTAAACCTCTTCACCCTATCGACTGTAGTACTCCATCACTTGTTCAGGGTCGAACAATGAACTTACAGGATCGTATACTGCGGCTGCTTTCATTACTCCTTCCATCTTTTTCACATCAAACGTGACCCAGGCTGGAACTCCAGCTGGTTCGTGTTTTTCTGACAAATCTACAAAGAGTCCAGTTTGACGACTACCCTCACGGATAGATAACACGTCACCCACTTTTACTCGGTGAGATGGAATTGTCATTTTCTTGCCGTTTACACAAATATGTCCATGCGAAGCTATTTGACGAGCGAGTCGTCGAGTCTTAGCAAGACCCATCCGGTAGATTACGTTATCCAGACGAGATTCTAGTCTGTCCATGATAAGCGCTACTGGCTGATTACTTTTTTCGACAGCTTCGTCAACGTATCGACGTAGTTGTCTTTCTGAAATACCATATGTAAATCGCATCTTTTGCTTTTCAAGCAATTGACGCTTGTAGTCACTCATTTGGCCAGGACGCCGTCCTCGACGTTGGTTGGCACTTCGAGCTACTGAGAGCTCAAATTTAGCTGTTTGTGTTTTTTCGAAGATTGGTGCTCCGAGTCGCTTTGCGATCTTGAATTTAGGTCCGATTTTCATAAGCTAAATACTATACGCGACGCGCCTTAGGTGCTCGCGGGCCATTAAAAGGAACTGGGGTCTTATCAGTGATTTTGATGATGCCGATACCCTTCCCTGCGAATGCTCGCAAAGCAGACTCTCGTCCAGCACCAACTCCTTTGATAAAGACCTCAGCATCTTTCATTCCCATCTGCTGAGCCTTCTCACCAATAATTTCTCCTACTTTTGCAGCTGCAAACGGGGTACTCTTTCGCGAACCTTTAAAACCAAGTGCTCCAGATGAAGCAGCCATTACTGAATTTCCCTTGCTGTCTGTGAGGGTCACTAATGTGTTATTAAAAGTCGCTAGAATACTGAGTTTCCCACTCGCTAGCTTTCGCTTTGGAATGCGGTTGAGCGCACGGGAGGTTCCCGCTACGTCAGAGCCACCACTTTTTTTGATTGTACGTTTCTTACCCATATGTCGGTACGTTTACAATATGCTAATAATTTTAAGTCTTTTCCAACTTACGTCGTCCACTTCCCATAGTCTTCTTTGCTCCTTTGTGAGTTCGAGCGTTGGTCTTTGTGTTTTGTCCTCGTACTGGTAGATGTTTTGCGTGTCGTGAGCCACGATACGAAGTAATATCTTTCAGACGCTTGATGTTCCCCGCTACTTGTCGCTTCAGCTCTCCCTCGATAGTAAATCCTTCAATTTTTTCTCGAATGGCATTTTCTTGATCTGTTGAGAGATCTGTAGCCTTGGAGGTTTGAGTAATGGACAGCTCATCAAGAATCGTTTGTGATCGTTTTAGACCAACACCGAACACAGCTGTAAGCGCGTACGCCAGCTGTTTTTCATCTGGGATTGTTATACCTGAAATTCTCATATTTTATCCTTGTCTTTGTTTATGTCGTGGCTTCTTTTTGTTAATGACAAATATCACTCCTCGTCGTTTGACGATTTTGTCATCTGGACTCATTTTTTTTACTGATGATCGTACTTTCATAGAAATATCTAAAGGCGTTTTGTGATTCTTGCTTTTCCTCCGTATGGGTCGACTACCATTCCAACTTTATCTCCTACTAAGACGCGAATACGGAACCGCCGCATTCGCCCTGCGAGATAGGCTAAGATTGGCTCGTCTGACTCTTCAGTCTTTACTCGAAAAAGCGCGTTTGGAAGCGCTTCCTCTACTACCCCGTACATGAGGTCATCTGTTTGTTCTGAAGTATTCTGATCCATTAAGCGTGGCTGAGTGTAACAGAAAATAAATTCACCGTCAAATGTTTGGTTGCAATATTGTTCATAACTTATTCCAGTTGTTTCAACTCTTCTATTACAAGGATATTTTCAGCACTTTCTGGGAAAGTTCTCTGCCAGAAAGGAGTGATGCGCACTCGGGCACCATCGATGCCTGGGTAGGCCAGCACAGCGTTATTTATAGCTGTTTTAGGTAGAGTCACTAAATCTTTTTTGAGCGATTCAATGTCATATTCCCAGATTAGTAACGGTTTGCCGGAGAGGTTAAATGAAAGAGATGGTTCATTGGCAATAACGGCTCTACTATTGCTCGCTGTGGTGTACGCAAATGTCATTACTGAAGCGTCGGCCACACGTACTGGATTTCCTTCATAGGTTGCAATGGCTTCCTGAGCAAGGAATGAGCCCAGTTCAGTTATTTGAAAGAGTGGTATTTGCAAAATTGCTTGCTCTTGGATGGTCACTAAGTCTTGTCCGTACTCAACAGCTGGAAGCTGCGTGTATGTAATAGCAACCGCGCCTGGATATGCGACAAAGTCAGCTGGCTTTTCATTTTCAATGCGAGCTAACAGGTTGTTTCTGAGTTCAATCTGTAGCGTTTGTCTGGCAGTGCTGAGTTCTGATTCATCAATCTGGAATTGTGGACCATCAAAACCACCTAAAAATGGTTGTGTGTTCTGTGCTGTAATCGCTTGAAAAAGCGCAGTATAGCCACCCTCTTCAAACCCAGGGATATCAAAGGAAGTGTTAGCGTCAATATTATAGTTTTCACCGACTTCGTCTGCGAACACTTCCGCTTGTATTGTGCCTGGAGTAAGCGAACCTGTTTCATTTCGTACTGCTCCTGGTACTACAACAGACTCCTGAGTCCTATATACTAGACCATTAGGTGTCCGAAAACGGGTGTTTTTGATCAGTCGCTCTGCACCAGGTGTGGTTTTAGAAATAGTAAGCATTCCAGTTGCTTGCTCTTGGATTTGAACCTGCCCAGAAGCTTTCACTTGTGCTTCACTGGTAGCTTCTAGGGTGAGTATTTCATAACTCAGAGAGTCAGCTCTTTGGTCTGGGTAGGCAGTAAATTCTGCATTTATGTTTGGTTCTCTAAATTCAGGGTAGATGGTGAGTTCAGTTTTTCCTAGTAGCGCACTGAGTGCTGTTGCTCCACCGACAATCACCACGAAAATAACAAATGATATCAGCAGTCGGCTCTGGCCTTTTTTCTTTCCGTCTTCTATGACGATGTTTGGAATGTCTTCTCGTTCGTGCGTGGATGAAGAGCGGTTTGCTCCAGATGGTCGGTTGTGTGACTGGGAGTTTTCTTGGCGAGGCGATTGTCTTCGTTTTCTGGGTTCAGCTGGACGGATGTCCTGTAAGTTCCATTTTTGCGACATAGTTATAGTATACAGTATAGCGGTTAAATGTAGGTAAATGTAGTGGAATTGTGGTGCTTGTGGAAAAACAGTGCTGAGAGTAAGAGTGCTGTGTCTGAAGAGTGAGTAAAAAACTCTTTTGTAGCTTTTTCATTAAAGGTTTGTTTGAATATTTCTTTTGTGATGAGTGTTATAGCAGGAGTAGATTTTGTGCAGCGTTTCGCTGCTTTTTCAATCAAGTTGAGAAATAAGGGTTCGCTATTAAGATCTACGTGCAGGGCTATGGTTTTTGGAATTGAAAGCTCGTCTCCTGTTTCTTTAAATAATAACGTAATTTGTTCAATATAAGCTTCTAATATTTTATCAACTTCTTTCTTCTTGGCCTCTGATTGAGTTTCTAAAAAAGCCAAAGGTTCTTCGGTATGCAGATACCCAAACGCCTCACTCAGTGGTACGGACAAAACTGCAGCTATCTCTCGAGCGAGCGAAAATACTCCAAACTGAGTATGAGTACAGTATTGCAAAGAACCGTCTCGCACGATACCTATCTCAGTTGCTTCGTAGGTGATGTCCACTATCGCGAGTTCATATATCTGAGGTAGCAGGTCACGCATAACACTGAAGGCCATTAACATAAACGACAGCTGCTTGTGTTCTTTGTTGGCAAAAACCTTCTCACTCGTCTCACTCAGTGCTTTTATCATAGGCTCTTGAGCCACAACATTTGCTCGAGAGATAGAGAATTCTGACGCAATTCCATCTATGGGGTTCTCGACACGATATCCGTTGGATAGCGTGTCCATTGTTACTGCAGTAATGGATTGTAGGCCGAGTGAACTGAGTGTTTCATTTTGTTTTAAATCATTGAGTATTTTTTGCTCTGTAGTTTTAACAAGTTCCCCAATAAGTGACTTAGTTATTGTGAAAGGTTTTTCCTGGTTGTAGTGTATGGTTTTTGTAACGGTATACGACCAAGGTGCACAAATGCTTGATTGGATTTGTGAAATTATCGCTTTAGAATTATGCACAGCCAGTACTTTCCTGCCTGTCCCGTCCAATTCCATCGCTGCGTTCATTAGCGCAGTCATGACAGATTTAGAAGCTTGCTCTAGGGAGGCTATATCACGCAACGGCACGTGCTCTCTGTGTGACCAGATAACATCAGGATGAGAGGTTTTTATATTAGAACGCACAATAGCCACCAAAACGCTACCTGAGCCAATATCAAATAAAGCTCCGTAGGTATCAGAGCTGCTCTGCTTTGAGAAAAAAGACATGACAGTAGTATAGCAGTTTACCGAGGGCTTCTATTGTATGGGTGTGATTATTGAAAAACCCAATCGTGATGATTGGGTTTTTATTATTCTAGGGTGGCTTTGATTCTCCGCACCCCAGCAGAAGAAGATTCCTCTTTTTTGACTCTGAAGGTTCCTTGAATATCTGCGAGCCGTTCTACGTGTGGTCCACCGCAGAGTTCTCTGGAAAATACAGTACCGTCGGTTCCGGTCATGGTGTATACCTTCACTTCATCCGGATACCTGTCCCAAAAACTACCTTCTACAGTTGGGTCGTTTTCTGCGTCTGTTTTTGACATAGTCTCGATTGTGACTTCACCGCCCTGTTTGATTGCCTGATTCACCCACTCTTCTATCTGCTCCAGTGTCTCACGCGCAAGTTTTTCAGTATGCGTAAAGTCAAAACGCAGTCGTTCCCCGGTGATATTAGAACCAGCTTGATGAATATGTTTTCCCAAAAAATGTCGCAGTGCAGCTAACATAAGGTGGGTTGCTGTGTGATATTGCACGACTTTGTCTGATTGGTCTGCCAGACCTCCTTTAAATTTCTGCTCTGCTCCTGCTCGCGATTTTTCTTTATGTCCATCCATCAATTTTTTGAAACCTTGCAGGTCGACCGCTAGGCCTTTTTCTTGAGCAATCTCCTGAGTAAGTTCAATTGGGAACCCATAAGTTGTAAACAAATCAAAAGCATTTTGCGCACTAATGGCTCTGATTTGTACAGGCTTTTGTTTTGGGTCAATAATCTTCTTACCGTCTTTTGTTCCACTTGATTTGAGATGGAGTTGTACTTCTATTTTATTAAATTGTTTGAGGCCGTTCTCGAGGGTTTTTCTAAATTGTTCTTCTTCGAGGGTGATAGCTTCGGTAATAACTACTTTTTTATCTTCCAGGTAGGTGTAGTGGTCTTTGTAGATAGATATGACACTAAGCGCCAAGTCAGCAAACCTCCCAGTAGGAACACCTAAGACATCTGCGAAGCGAACGGCTCGACGCAAGAGCCGACGTACAAAGTACCCCTGCTCCGTGTTGTTTGGCAAAACACCATCTCCAATCATGAAGACGGAACCGCGAATATGGTCTGTAATGACTCTGAACGCCTCTAGATTGTCCTGATACTGTTTACCAGAGAGCACCTGGATTTGCTCAACTACTGGCCATAGCAGGTCAGTTTTAAAGATGTCCTGGCTATCGATAGCTGCAGCAGCAATGCGCTCGAGTCCCCCACCAAAGTCCACGTTTTGCGTCGGCAACTTCTCAAAGCCATTGGCAGTCTTGAGGTACTCCATGAAAACATTGTTTCCAATTTCCATAAATCTGCCGCAGTCACACGCAGGATGACAGAATTCACCATACTTGGTGTCGTGTTCAGTACCAAAATCGTAGAACATTTCACTGTCTCCCCCACCAATCTCCCCCACCGGCATGTTCTCAGGCTTACCAGCCCTACTCCACCAGTTTTCTGCTGCATCGTAGAAAAAAATACGTTCACCTGGTTTTATGCCGCGCTCACTCGCTTCATGGGCTGAACCAAGCTCGGCGATGTCGTTACTCAGTCCTCTCTTTTTAAATATTTCTTGCCAGAGTTCTGCTGTCTCATCATCCTTAGGAACGCCTGCTTCATTGTCTCCTATAAAAGCGGTAACATAGAATTTCTTCGGATTAAGACCAATTTCATTAAGATAAAAGTTAGCAATCCAAGGAATTTGCTCTTGCTTAAAGTAGTCTCCCAGCGACCAGTTTCCGAGCATTTCAAAAAAAGTAGTGTGACTGCTGTCCCCCACCTCCTCAATGTCTTCTGCGCGAAAACATTTTTGGGAGTCGGTCAGGCGGGTTCCTTTGGGGTGTACTTCTCCCATAAGATAAGGAACTAATGGTTGCATGCCGCTGCCGGTAAAAAGCGTTGTTGGGTCGTTCTCAGGTACAAGAGCAGCCGAAGGAACAATGGCGTGACCATTTTTTTCCATGTATTTCAAATAGGCATCTCTAATGTTAGTGCTTTTCATATTACTCTGTAGTGCTTTATATACTAGCAAACACTCACTATTATCACAATGCGACTTAGAAAATAGGCTCCCGGTTTCCTTTTTTGAAGAAATAGCCCTCCAGTGACTATTTATCATACCCGTAACAGAAGAATGCCATCGGGATACCAATCAAGATAATGTGTGGCCAGACTGATTCTCCGAAATACAGCAGTGACAATGTAAGGAAGATGATTATCACAACTGCGTTAAATCTGACCTCAATACCAAGGATAAAGAAAATTCCTAATAGTATCTCGACACTGGCAGCACCAAAGACAATAAACTCTGGAGTTAAACCAAACACTTCAACTAAATTAAAGTTATTCACTACAGCAAGTGCAAGCTGATTGTGCAATATTTTAGCGTAAACTGCGGCATAGATTAACCCCACCCCAAACCCAACACGAAGTATTAAAAAGGCAAATTCTCCATAGTGGTTGGCCAGATAATCGAGTGTTTGAGGGATTTTCCACCAGATGGGTTTTTCATCGGACACGTGGAATTTATGACCTCCGATAAGAATTAGGACTATAAATTCAGCCAGATAGTTGAGGTACGTGACCATGTAAAAGCCATACATATATATCCCATAGGCAAAAAACACCAACCCGATAAGGCCTGTGATTCTAGTGAAGATACCAAAAATCATCGCCGCTCCAAGAACTACAAATGCACCCTGTGCGAGAAATGCAAAACTACCAAATAATGCATCAAATGGGAGTTCTGGCCCAAACAAAGCCGAATTGTATCCGCAAGCAATAAAGGCAAGACCAATAGTGATTCGAGCTATAAACGGGGCAAATTTTTTGAGCTTCACGAGATACCCGTCAAACCTATTCTCTAAGGTAGCAGAAATCGAAATAGAAAGACGCTCACAATCGTGAAACATATCAAGTTGGCCCAAGTTAACGTGCTGCTGATATTGGCATAGAAAATGTCAAAGAGAGTTATCGGTGGCAAGTTTTCAAGCTGACGCACTGTTTCAGGATCAAGCACATAGACTTCATGTGCCGACGAAACTGACGGATACAAAAAAGGTAGAAAAACTACCTATAATGTGAATATTTTTTTCACAACCTTCATGCTAGTAGCCTTTGAAGGGGTCGGTAATTATTTTTTTAATCCCCGCTTTTATCAGTCGTTTTTTTATAGCACCAATCATCCTTGGCGACCCAGAAATGCAATACGTTGCTGTGTTTCTGTATACATTCACAGGCTGGTCAATTGCAGTATTTACTTCCTCAGGTGTGTCTAGATAAGTAATTGAAACATTTGGGTGGTCATTGAATTCTTCGCATGAGTCGTTATACGTAAAATAATTATTTTTCCCAGCATATATCAATTCGAGGGTAACGTCAGGATGTAAATCGTTCACTAGCTCTACCATTATTGCTCGTAGTGGAGTGATACCGATTCCACCGGCTATGGCCACAATGTGCTTCCCGCAATTATTTAAGTGGAATTCTCCAAACGGACCATGCATGTCTATAGTTTCTCCAGGATTGAGGTCAAGCATTTTTTGCTTAAAGTCACTTGGAGCAGGAGGAATGGTCGTACCTATCCTAATCTCGTTTTCTATCGCACTAGAAGCAATAGAGAAAGCTCGCCAGGTTTTACCAGAAACATTCTGGTCTGGCAGAGTAAACACACCATGTTGACCCGCTTTCCACTTGATAGGTGCTTGGAAGTCAAAAATAAAAGAGAAATTTCCGTTTCCTTCGTCAATGCATTCGCGAAACACGAGCGTATTCTTTTTAAAAATTCCGTAGTAATCCATTGGACTACGCAAGGCCCTTAAAAGAAAATCAAACATTCTGATTACTATAACAGTATATTACTCGAATCTTTAAACTTCCGCACTGATTTGTTGTAACGAGTTTTTAAGTCACTTACTTTTTAAGTTGACTCCCAACCACTTTCGCAGGTCGCTTTGCACTGATGCTCATGATTTATGAGTCGAGGGACACTTTTAGGAATGGTGTGTAGATTCTGACTTCGCAATGCAATAAAGCTATTGCGAATTTTTGGCAGTTGGAATAGCTGCTGCACAGTCTACTCCCTTACAAGTAAGGAGTGACGTGTCAATCTCGTAGAAAGAGATTTCCATAATATAGCCACTGACAATAAGCAGGAGACCAGCCAAGGTGAGAATGAGCTCGGTACGAAAGCTTTTTAGTACCAGACCGTCGACGCGCTTCTCATGGGCGAGTTCAGAGTGCGCAATCAACACACCCACCGCCACCATCACTTTCCCAATCATACTTATAGTAAGCCCCCAGAAGAGTAAGTTCATATATGTGTATTATTACATACTCTGGTGCCATGTGCGTAGGTCTTTTTGAACACTATTTGTGGGACCAGCACCACTGATACTCATAAGTGATGGATCGAGATAGGCTTCAATCACCCGATTGACATCAGCTCGTGTGACGTCACCCAGGGCTTGTTTGTACTCCTCCATGTCTCCAATTGAAAATCCTTCACAATGATACGAGTGTAAATCAGCCAAAGTTCTTCCAGATGAATCTTTGATGAGTGATTGCTGAGTACTGAGGATGGTTTTAAATGCTTCAACTTCCGCTTGCGATACTCCCGACGTGTAGAGCTTTTTAATTTCTCTAAAGGTTGAGGTCAAACCCTCAAGCGTCTTGCCTGGGGCAAAGAATGTCATGATTCTAAGATACCCTTGTTCTTCAGAAGAAAAGCCTTCTAATTGACTGTAAATACCGTACGTCAGGCCTTCTTTTTCGCGTACGGTGCTCATCAGTCTACCTGCAAACCCACCCACCTTTCCTAGTACAGCTACGGCAAAACCAAGTGGAATATAATCTGGGTGAGAACGAGTAATAGGGAGTGGCAGGCCGATGTTAAAGTCTATATTTTGTCTGCTGGGAATGCTCTGTAAATGCAAAACTGGGCTCGGCGGTTTTGGCTGGTGAACCCCTTCCACCTCGAGACTTTGAGTCTTGATTGTTCTGAGATATTTTTCAAAAGCAGATATTGCTGCTTTATCGCTCCCAATACTGCAAAACCATCGATTAGCCATAACTGACTGGTGAAATTTCTTCAGCTGGGTAGCGGTAACTTTCGGCACTTCTGTTAGGCTTTCTTCAATAGAGTAGGTGTACTTACGGTCATCCACTCCGTAAAATAGATTTCGTAACTCATCAAGCGCAATATTCTTACTATCCTCTTTTGCCTGGTGAAGCTGGTTTAATGTAGTATTTTTTACTCGCTTTAGTTCAACTGCAGGAAAAGTTGGCTCTTGTAGCATTGCCTTAAAAAGAGCTAGCAGCTTACCAAACTGGTCAGTTGTGGATCGTAGGATAAAAGACACTTTTCCAGCTGTGACATCAATATCGATACTGGCGCCCAGCATGTTAACCGCGTTTAAGAACTCTTCTCGGGAATAGCTGCCTGAGCCTGATAGCAGCATGTCTGTGTACAGATACTCAATTACTTGTTTGTTGAGATTATTTTGCGTGTGAGTGTCGGTTGTGATAATCGCTTTTACGATGTCAGATTTTTTAGAAGTGACAGTCGCAAGAGAAAAATATTCTGTTGGTTTAATATCTAATGTCATATTTATTTTCCAATGAAAGTGCCGATAGTAAGATTGTCTGGTTTGAAATGAGTCTTCATACAATCAACTACCATTTTTGGTGTAATGGTTTTGAGTAAGTCCGGTGTCTTGGCATAGTTTTCCCAGTTGCCTGAGGCAACGTACTCAGTCAATTCTTGAGCAATTTGCATTGAACTGGTGCGGGAGAATAATTCTTCAGTGAGCATGTTTGCTTTTACTTTTTTTACTAACTGAGTGATATCAGAAACAGACTGTTTTTCAATCGTCTCGAGTACTATTTTTTCTAGCTCACCATGTGAGTGTCCCGGTGCCAGAGTGAAATGCATAACTGCTAAGTTTGTATCTCGGGTCGGTTCTAATGAACTGTCGATACTGGCGACTTTACCTGTATCCACTAGGAGCTTCTCAAACACACTTTCTGGACCACTGGTCAGTACGTTGAGCATAATTGATGTGGTCAGCCACTCCACCGTTCCTAACCCAGCGTGTTTAAAACCGATAGACAGAATATTCGTGGTCGAATTTCTCTCTATAGAGACCCGACGAATCCCTTCTTGTTTTGGCTCTCGGATATGATGTCGTGGGACCGGTGTAGCAGGATTCTTAATGGCAGTAAACTGTTTTTTTATCGCTTCAAGCGCAGTTTTCTTATCTATGTCACCGATAACCATCATGACTGCGTTGTCTGGACGATAGTAATCAGTGTAAAATTGTTGTAGTCTTTCTGGGGTGTAGTCTTCAATATCCTCTCTGTATCCGATCGTTTCGTGTCCGTAAGGATGAGACAAAAAGGCCGTACTGACCAATTGCACCGTGATAGCAAAATATGGATCACCATTGTACATGTCAAATTCACTCAGCACATTATTTTGCTCTGGCCCGAGTTCTTTTTGATTGAGAACGACCCCTGTCATCCGCTGCGCTTCTATGTTCAAGGCTGTGTCCACGTATTTTGCAGGATAAGAAAAATAGTAAGTCGTTCGATCCTTCCACGTGTTTGCGTTCAAAATACAGCCTACTTCTCGCTCAAACTTCATTGCCCTCCCGTTAGTAATTTTTGCTTTAATGTCCGCTTTGGTGGGTTTAAATAACATGTGTTCGAGCATGTGAGCCAACCCAGACTTACCCAGTGTCTCATCAATCGCACCCACGAGGTACGTTATGTTCGTAGTCACTACTTCGGTATCAGCCCGGTTGTGGTACAGCACTCGTAAACCATTTCTCTTCAGGATATATTCGTCAATGTTAGCTACTGTTTTTACGTGAGTGAAGCCGGGAACATGTTTAAGACTCGTGCTCTTTTTCTTTGTGTTGGCTGGTTTGGACATTGAAGATGAATTTTTTAAATTGTTCATAGGTGTGGTTAAACTCGTGGACTATACCATCTTTCAGGCGACTATTAATAGCATTTGCGATGGCTTGGTACCCCTCTAAGCATTTGTCTAGCTGTGGACCGAAGTCCTGGGTGTAGCGATTATGGTCTTCGTAGTACTCTTCAACAATGGAGCGAAAATTATGTGTTTTGTCAGCAGCTGCAATCAGTACGGCTTTCTCACTACCTTTTCGTATTTGCTGGGCGTAGGTTTTCTTTACTTCCAGCCACGGGATTTTAATGTCTGGAGTCTGTTGCGGTTCTGTGAGAGTTAATACTATGTCCGCCACTTCTGTGCCAAAGTCAGCTCTGAGCTCCTCTTGTGTATAGTCAGTATCTTCCAAAGTGTCATGCAATAGAGCTGCTACCAAGGTGCTCTCATCTTGCGTATAGTCTCTAACAATGAGCATTACTGCTATTAAGTGTGTGACATACGGCAGCTGAACAGATCCTTTTCGGAGCTGGTCTTGATGTAGCAAAGCAGCTGCTTTGATGGCTTGTTCCACTTTGTATGTATACATAAGCTACTTTAATCAATTGTTAAATCGGCGCTTGGTTCTGTTGCTAGATTCGTCTGACTCTGATTTTTCTTTAGCCATTTCAAATTCCATCTTGTCTCGTTTTCGCAGTGTTTCTTTTAGTTCTTTAGTCATCTGTTCCTTGGTTTGTTCAAACCCGCGTCTGCGGACATCAAACTCACGAGTGAGCCGGTCGAGCTCCCACTTTTCTCGATCATCATTGCGTTTTGATATTCGCTCATTCTCATCAAGTTTTTTTTGAAAATCTGATATGTGAGCCTCTAGCCTTCTCATTTCGTAGTCTGATGATGACATATAGATTATAGTACCGCATTTTCGTCAAAGAGTATTTGTTTTTTCACAGAGGTACCTCCGCGGTTGTACCCACCTAGGCTGCCATCAAATCGTATAACTCGGTGACACGGGATATTCCCATCAAAATTTTTTGCCATGATGTTGGCGACAGCCCGAGCTGCTTTTGGGCTCTTTGCCGCTATGGCAACCTCTTTGTAGGAAAGCACACTCCCTTTTGGAATAACCCGTACCACATCCTTAACTCTCTGCTCAAACGTTTTCATATTACTTATTCTTCTGGCTGTTGTGAATCGCGAGCAATTTTTTGCCGCACGCTTCGCGATACGGACAAAAGTCACAGTTCTCACCAACTGGTGGAATGTCAGTTCTTTCTAAACAGGTTTTAATATCGAGTAAGGTAGGTTCAATCCAGTCAGTGACGGCCGGGACCGGAATAACTGTGGTCTCAAAGTGTAGTGTGTCTCCAAATTCAGCTAAGGATTTATCAGCGTTTGCGTACACTAAGTAACCAGTATCTTGCACAGAAAAGCCGTTTTGTTCCAGAAGCCACTTATAGACACCAAGTTGGCGAGTATATTGTTGTTCCCACGGACTATCTCCAAGTTTGTCGATACGACTATCTTTAGAAGTTGCTTTGTAGTCAACTATAATCAGCTCCCCGTTGGGGGCAACCCAGATGTCGTCAACACCTCCACTGACCACCATGCCAGTTGGCGTGTGAGTATGCATAATGGCGACAAAGGGATCTCTCCATGTATCCAGGTCTTTGTGTGCAAATGGCACCGCATCTATCTCATACTTCTCCATCAACGGGTGCGGAGTCTGGCTTTTACGATATGTGTCGAATTCATTTTTAAACAGTTCATCGACCGCGATGTTGAGATTAAACGAAGGAAATCCAGGACGTTTTGTTCCCAGTACATTGTCTAGATAAAAACATCTTTGACACTCAAAAAAGAAGTCTATTTTCGAGCGAGATAGTTTCCATTTTGCACCTTTGTAATTCCACTCAGCTTTGCGATTTGGGTTGTATTTGTACTTGTATTCTGCCATATATCTATAGTGTATCATCTTTCGGTTCAGCGCTCTGCACACCAAAAACAGCGTGTAAGTGAAGGAAAGATATCGACTATATTTTTTATACGCAGCGTGCTCGTACACTTAGTATTTCCCAGCAAAAAACCCGCCAGGCGGGTTTTTAAAAACTCTTGTTTGGTCTGTCTAATTACTGAGCTGTAAAAGTATCAAAGATTGTATCAATCTGTACGTCACCAGCTAAGTTAAAGTCAAAGTCACCGTCCTCAGAAAAGATAACTACTGCGTATTCGTTTCCAGCGGTAGTCGGTTGCTGCAAGACGATTTCTGAAGGAATGAGTCCTTGTGATTCACTGAATCGTACAACACCCAGGATGTATCCAAGTTGGTCGTTGCTGAACTGTCGGACACCAATCCATCCTTCGCTTACTGGATAGGTAGCGCTTTCGAGTTCGATTGAAGCTGAGGCTGCTTGGTTTGGTACCACAATCTCACCGTTTCCAACTTTTAGTTCTTCACGAGGCGCTGTTGCTGACTCTTGCTCTGTTGCAGCTTCATCATCAGTGCCGTTTTCGCCCACTATTTCCACGTCTGTGATTGCTGATTCTTCTGATTCATCGTCACCTGCTTCCATTGGTGCCTGGGCACTGGGTCCTGAGAATGCCCATACGAGCATTCCACCGATAAGGAGTCCGACTACAAAAGCTACGAGTGTCTTCTGTCCGTCTTGTTTTTCTTCTGCCATACAAAAATTTATGATTTGCTGAATTAAATAATATCGTGAGTATATCACAACAAAATACCCTTAAAACATTGACAAAATCTAAGAATTACTGCCGCTTATGCTTTGCAGATTTGAGCTACCTCTCCCATCAGTGCCTCATGTTTTCTTTTTGAGAGATGCAGATGCCGTACCATTTGCTCGTTTTTGAGTAAGTCCACGCAGAGAATAATGTCTCGAGCGATGAGCGTTTCTTTTTGTGAGGTGGAGAGTGATTGTAAAACGGTGATGGGATAGACTCCGGCTCTTTGAATGCGGTCGTGCAGATTGTTATTTTTCGGGTAATCCCAACTGAGCATTTTGAGACCAACGCACGTGCCGTACTTGCGAGCGGTAGACGTGAATTTTGTGTTGGTGATGAGCCAGAACTCTTTGACGCCACACACATCATCACTACAGATACGAGCTTCTTTGAGATCCATTAAGCGAGCATACGAGTACATGGCTACCTGGAGGTCTGATTTGATACCGGGTCTCGAGTGAAATTTAGCTTCCCCAACAAAGCTATGCTCGGCTTTGTAGGCAGCTACATCTATCTCGTGAGCGGCACACTTTCCCTCAATAATAATGCCAGTGCGAGTGCTGTACCCATCTGTTTCAAATAGTCTGCCCAAGAACTTTTCAAACGGAAAGCCAGTTGGTCCGAGATTAAACAAAGCTCTTCGCAGAGAGTACCGGGCAGCTGAGGTTGGTTGATTCTCGCGTAATAAAGCAAACGCATTGCGGTAGATCTCTTGCGTCCGAATACCATCAAATAGCGTTCCATCGACTTCAGCAATAATGTCATTAATTTCTGCTGGTCGAGCACCCGCCCGTCGCAATGACCGACGAAGCTTTTCGACTTTAAAAAATTCTTTTGTACCGTCGGCTTTGGTGATGGTGATTGACATTGAATGATGAATGATGAATGAAGAAACGAGCGTAGCGACTATTCTGAATTTATGCCTGAATTCGCCCCTACCCTAGGGCGAATTCCTAGGCGAACCAAGTCCAAAGCAAAACAAATTCTGTCCCCTACCCTAGGGCGAATTCCTAGGCGAAGCAACTTCGAGAGACGCAACAGGTGCTATTTTTGGTCTATAAATTATGAAAGGCTCAGTAGTTTTTACTAGTGGTAATACTGTACTCCCCTAACTGACATTTTTTTCAGGAAAGAGCTCTGCATACAGAAAATATATTCTTTTTAGTCAGTATTTTCTAGCAAAATTGCTGGCATAAATTCACAATATGTTTTTGCTTATAACGAATCGTGGGCGTTGGGGGTGCCTTCGTCCAGGAATCGGCGCGAGCTAAAGCCGCCGATTCGGACATAAATTCACAATATGCCCTTCAGGCATTTGTTCATGCAAGTATACCACCCCCCACACACAGCGACCCTCGATACAATACACAGGATTGTCCCTCAGCCGGCCGTTGAATATCTTCCACCGGTGTGACAACTAAATGATTATCTGTGATGTCAGCCACAGTGACCAAAAACGGAGTCTGGCGATACCGAATCTGAGCTCCAATGATTGCGCCAACCAACACTGGTTGGCGCAAGCATATTGAATGGAGTACAAGTGAATCAGCAGTTTCTTGTATCTGCTCTTTTGTACCGACAGTAATGGTGTTTTGCTCTGCGTTCTTGGCTGTCACAAACACAGGCGTCCGCTCATCGTTTGTAGTATGCAAGGTAAAGCCATGCCGTTGACCGATGGTATATACAAATGCACCTGAATGTTCACCGATGATATCGCCGGCTTCATTCAAGACATCACCTGGTGTGAGGTCAATATAGTGTGACAAAAACTCTGGGATATCAACGTGACCCAAAAAACAAATCCCTTGACTGTCTTTCTTTTGGGCGGTAGGAATCCCGGCTGCTTCAGCTTCCGCTCGAATCTCATTTTTGGGAGAATCTCCGACTGGAAATAAAGTGTAGGCGAGCTGTTGTGATGTGAGCGTCCACAGGAAATAGGTTTGATCTTTATTTGTATCCACTCCTCGATGTAGTTCAGGTCTGGACTCACCTTCTATTCTTTGCGCATAGTGACCCGTTGCGATGAAGTCAGCCCCCTTCTCTTGTGCGAATCGTAAGAAGGCACCAAACTTTACGTGTTGATTGCACATCACGTCTGGGTTTGGCGTTCGTCCGGCTCTATATTCTTCGATAAAAAAATGTGCGACCTGGTCACGGTACTCAGCTTCTGCATCGCACGTGAGAAATGGGACACCCAGGTGTGCTGCTACTCGCATTGCATCGAGCCTCTCCTGTTCCCAGTTGCATACCATAAAATCCGGATGCCAGACTTTAATAAAAACTCCTACTACGTTGTAGCCTTGTTCTTGTAAGCGCAGAGCTGCCACAGAAGAATCCACTCCACCGGAGAGTCCTACAAATACTGTTTGGTTGCTATTCATGTTTGCTAAGCTAGCACAGACTGTTTTTAACGTAAATATCGCTCGATATTTTGTAGATGCTGGTCATATGTTTGTGAATAATAAAACTCTCCGTCATTTCCGGTTACATAGTAAAAGTATTCAGTTTCAGTCGGATTGAGTACTGCATTTATTGCGTCCAAGCCAGGGTTGCCAATAGGGGTCGGCGGGAGCCCAACATATAGATATGTATTGTACGGAGAATCAAGTTCGCGGAGTTCGGTTGCCAGTTGTCCTGGAGGCAGTTCTCCTAGGGGTGTTTCTAGAACATATTCAATCGTTGCGTCAGCTTGTAGTGGCATCTCAATTGCGAGTCTGTTTTGCAGGATACCTGAGACAATGCTCATCGATTCAGGAGAATTTGCTTCACGCTCGAGGATAGATGCCAGTATAAGCACCTGCTGTTCAGTGAGTGCATTGGCTGTTATTTGTTCCCTGAGAGGTTCAGTTGTTTCTTTATACGTTTCTCGCATCAAGGCAATCAGTTGTGTGGCTGTAAATGTAGCTGGCACGAAATATGTTTCTGGATACAGCCAGCCTTCATATTGATTAGCTTCGGCCGCAAAGACTGCTTTATCAAACTCTGGTAATACTGCGCTCGCTCGCTCTGCTAGTGCTGCTGCTGTCTCACCTTCTATGTGCGTAAAACGAATGAGGTCCGTATCAAAATCACCTTCAGTAAGCCTTTTTGCTACCGCTAAGGTATCTAACGGCTCGTCAAACATATACGTACTTGCTTTCAGGTCTGCTGGTTCGTGCAGAAAAACGAGTACGTAGTACAAGAGCTGCTGAGATTTCACTACTCCCTGCGCTTCTAGTTGCTGGGTGATTGTTCTGACTGGTGTTCCTGGGGCTATGGAAACAGGTTCATTTACAGGAAAGTCGGCTGTGGGCAGGTTGAGGTCATAGAGAATCCAGCCAGAAAAGAGCCCTCCAGCCAGAGTAACAATACAAGTTAAGAAGATAAGTTTCAGATAAAAAGAAACGGGCGCTTTTTTAACTGGTTGCGGAGTAACTTCAAATTCTGATGGTAGCGGTTCTTCGGGCATATTAGAAATTACCAACTGGTAAGTTTGCGGGTGCTTCTTTTCGGTTAGATTCAACTCGAGACATGTTTGGTGTGACAACAGAAGTCCCTGGAATATGGAACATCGTGGCCAGTTCTTCCACCGAAAAGACCTTAGGCGAGTCGACATGTGTTTTTCTGTCTGCTTCCAAGTATTCGCGTTTTTTGTACGATTCAAGTTCATCTTTTTTCATGCGAATCTTTCTCTGTCCCGAATGGTCAGATATCCAATTATAATCAAAGTCAGTTCGCCATCGGGGCCCGACTGAGTTGCGCCCAATAATATCGTATTGAGAAAAAGATTTGAGCAATGGGCCAATCATCTCCGCATCAAAACTTCCGGCTTTTGCAATGTACATCGCACGGATACCCACTTCATAGGCGTACTTGCCAACATTTCGTTCAATAGCACCAATGGTGTCACGCTCACTCATAGTGAGTACTGGCCGGCTGTCTGTTTCTTCTGCTCCCAGCTTTGACTTGTCTCGTCCCATCAGCTCGTTAATTTTTTCAGCAGCTTCCTTTTCCCAGGTACCAGTTGTGTTGAGTGACCCAGCTTTAAAGGTTCGTTTGATGTGCGGTGTACAAAGTATCTGAATCCACACTCGTTCATGCGGTTTGGCTTTCCCCAAATGCTCAATCATTGGTGCCATCGGTTCAAACTTCAACTCTTCCTTTGGTAGCTTGTCCATTCCGTAGTCGATATAGGTTTTGATTGGAAGTACTTGATTTTCTTTTTTACCAATATGAAACGAAATCATGTCCCACTCCTGAGGGTTCCATTGCACTTCTGCAGCGTAGTCAACTTTTTCCTCCACAACCTCAATCCCCGGGTACTGCGCATACAATTGTGCTTCCAGCGCATTCTTAATTTTTTTGGTTGGAACATTCGCATAAAAACGCACATCACCACCGTAGGAAACCAATTCAAAACTAAATGTTTGCGGATGCTTTCCGTCTATGTAGGCTTGCCCGAGGTTGTCGCAACTGTATGGATTATGTAGTTGCGCAAAGACACTCTCCATTGCCTCTGGTGACTTAAAGACTTCTTGTGGAAGTTTTATGCGCAGAGTCGTTCGACCTTGATCGACAGTAAAGTGTAATCGAGATGATAGTTGCCATTGCTCAAACAGAATATAGAACAGCACAACCGGGAGCCAGATAGGAGAAGTAGCGATAAGAACTGCCAGGATTGGCTCTATGTTGACATTCAACAAAGAAAGAACGTAATAGTTCATTGTTAAGCCTACAATTATAATCAGCGGCCCAGAAAATACGCCAAAGAGTGTTTTGAACAGGTCGCCCATGTGACTTCTATTGTACACCAAAACAAAAAGCGATTGCCTGGTGGCAATCGCTTTTTGGGGTATGAATACTTATTCAGCCACCATGTAGGTTCCGTTGGAGAGTTTTTTGAATAGACTAGTATCTTGAAGGTTTACCAAGATAGTGTTGTCTTTTACGTACCGCTCTTTTCGAACTTTATCGATAATCTCTTCTCGTGAGAGTGGTCCTTCAGCTTCAAGAATTTCTCTAAGCACTTCTTTAACGACTCCAGCAGAGTAACCCCACTCTGTCAGCGCGTAGAGTCCGCGTCCGACGAGGACAAATCGTTTGTCTTTGATGAGCTCATTGTGTGTAGTAGCAATGTGCGCTTTGTGACCAAAGAGCGTGTTGATAGTAGTTGCTACTTCTCGGAAGTGCATTGGTGAACCGTGTCGCTTTACGGCGAGGTAGGCATAGTCACGAATCCCTTTTACTCGGATGTTTGGACTATCAGCTGGACCCCAGTCACCTAATGGGTTTCGGCCAATTTGCTTTGAGATACTGAGCCATCGCTTGAGTACATCTTCGTTGTGCTCTTCAGCCATGTCGGTCAGTTCGGCTCGGAATCGCGTGATGATATCGGTCTCGCTGACGAGCTCATCTCGGTTGAGACCTTTGTATACATTGCGTAGTGCTTTTTCTACAATGTCTGCGGTCTTGCGCTCGGTAAACCATCGGTGTGCATACTGCGGATTTTCTTTACTCTTATAGAACGGGTCGCCCACGATAAGTACAAAGTACAAATGATTTCGGGTCGTTGCATCGGTTGCTAGTTCGTCGAGCAAGACATGCTCAGCAATCAATCCGCCACCAAGCTGATCAATAAGCTTTTGTAGTTCAATAAAGAGGTCGAAGTGCTTTTTGTACACTTCTGACTTTTGAATTGATTGAATGCCGTAGTTTTCAATCTGACGTACTCGTTCTCGAGTAATGCCATAGGACTGACCAATCGCTTCTAGAGTATGTGTCTCTCCGTCCTTGCCCAAACCGTACCGTTTTTCTAGCACATCTCGAGCCCGTTCAGGAAGAACCTCAAGGAGGGTTTTGGTGACTTGTTTTGGTTTAAATGAAATCATAATTGTCTGTAAGAAGTTGCCCGTTGCGTTAACTTCAATGCGTGGCCAAATTTATAACATAGTTGACCATTTTGGTCAACATAATGAGTACATGCCTTATTTTTGCAGAATGTTTAAAATTCTCCCCGGCACATAGATTATTTTCGTAATCGTCGCGTCGTCTAGTTTTCCAGTCAAGTTCGTGTCAGCTTCGACTAATTCCATCGCCTCTTCTTGGGTAGCGTCTGGTGGCAAGGTGATATCTCCCCGGGCTTTGCCATTGATTTGTACCCCAATGGTCACTACATCGTCTTTGGCAAGAGAAGCGTCGTAGGGAGGAAATTCAGCCTTGTGGATGCTGTCTGTCATCCCGTGGTCGCGCCATAGTTCTTCAGCTATGTGCGGAGCAAAGGGTGCGAGGAGTCGCAGGAAGCAACTATAAGTCTGGTCACTCAACCCTTCTTTTTCAGCTGTGTTGATGAAGATCATCATAGCTGAGACAGCAGTGTTGAATTTGAATCCTTCGATATCTTCGCTGACTTTCATGATTGTTTTATGGAGCTGACGGATGGTTTCGGTTGATTCGTCCACA
>Ga0307932_1000030_pt1 | contig 53162 bp, 49 predicted proteins | sample OrgLakmetageno48_FD_201843 | JGI IMG/M metagenome (GOLD analysis project Ga0307932, IMG submission 201843) | Saline water microbial communities from Organic Lake, Antarctica - #48 | ecosystem: Environmental > Aquatic > Non-marine Saline and Alkaline > Saline | place: Antarctica: Organic Lake...
TCTCCTCCTGGGTCAGCTCTTTCTTTTCTTTCGGTGTGAGGTCGTCGCCTTTTTGCTTTTTCTCCTTGACACTTTCGCTCTTGTTGATCACTGTCTCCAGGATGTTGTCCCCTAAAGACCTAAACCCTTCGATGGCCATGATGGCTGCGACTGCCTTGGGGTCAGCCAGGATGCGCTTCAGCGTCTCGTTATCGACATTGACGAGCAACGCCGATTCCCACTTCCTGGCGAGAAGCGTGGCTGACGTGCCAGCCATCGCGATATCAAGGATTCCACCAGCATCAATCTGGGTCATAAACGAACCGTCATAAGCAAGGACCGGGAGAAAGCTCACCAATTCCTCGACTGCTTTCTCAGGGTTTGGCTCATGGGGGGACAACCCAATGCCATATTCAGAGATTTGTCGAAGCGCCCGTGTGGGCGCAAAATCGAAGACAAAACAGACGGGTTTCAGGATTTCTTCCTCGTGGGGGTCATCACCGTTTGGGTTCTTGATAGCCCACGGAGATTGAACGCGGAACGCAGCCTGAAAGTATGACTCTGGCGACTTGAGATTACGCAACATCAGAATGGACGACCAGGGTGCGACGGTGACCCCGGTGGTCAGCTTTCCACAGGACAGTGTGATGGTTTTTGTGTCATGACCATTCCCGATTGCTTTTCGAACCGGCGGCAAAGCATCTAATCCAATTCCAGCGCTTGCGCCAGCAACGGGGAGCACCGTGTACTCGTGCCAAAAGACGTTGTGCTCTTCAGCCAGCAGATTGGCCATCGCGTAACAAGCGGCAACATCGGGGAGCAGCCAGAACGAGTGTCGAAGATGGGCCAAAAGACGAACATCGGAGTACGGGAACGGCGGTTTTTGGGAGCCGAGCTTCAGGTTGTCAATTTGGGTCGGCGAATACGAACCCCGGATGATGTCTAACCATTTTTGAACTTCGTTCTTGTATTTGAACCCAGCGTCTTTTCCCTGACCGCTGGCTTCAAAAAATACGTTCAAATCAAATTCGTCGAATTCTCCTTGGCTCGCAACAGAAACCAGTTCGTCTGGCATTTGGTAGGTAAGCAGCCGCATCTGCGGCAATGCCCCGTAGGGGTTCCATTTTGTGGGGTGTTTTTTAGCAAACTTCTCTTTCTCGCGCTGCTCATCGGTGTAGGTCCAGTTGAAAATCTGTTCCTCGATGAACTCGCCACTGGCCAGAGCGCGAAACGGGGTGCCAGAGAGGTAGAGGAAGGCTTTTGTGGTGATCGGCAAGAAGGCGTCTTCGTCTTCGCCAAGCTCGTCCAGTTCTTCATTGAAGCTGTCAAGAACCCCGGCGTACTCGCGAGCAGCCTCTTTCTTGGCTTCCTCTTTTTCCTCCCCTTCGAAAAGCTCTTTTGCACCTTCTCGCCACGCGCCAAAATGATATTCGTCAAAAACAACGAGATCCCAATCCGTGGTGTGAACCCACTCGTTCTTCGGCTTAATGTTGCCAGCTTTGTCTTTTCCCAGGAGGTCTTGAAAAGAACCGAAATAGACCAGTGGACGAGTCTTATCCGCCTTGCGTGGGTCGTTGAGAGTGTTTCTTGACAAGTATTGCCAACCATCGAAGTCAGCATGTGATTCCAAATCTGTTTGCCATGCATCTTCCACGGCAGGTTTGAAGGTGACGACCAGGACCTTCATCGCGCCAAGCTTCTTAGCTAATTGGTACGTGGCAAAAGTCTTCCCAAACCGCATTTTCGCGTTCCAGAGGAACCGCGGAACCCTATGGATATCCTCTTTCCAAATGGAATGAAAGTAGTCGTGGGTCTTGTCGACTGCTTCATCCTGCTCAGGTCGCGGTTCAAACGTGAGGTGATGCGTTCCGGAAAGCCGGAGGCCCTCTCGCAATTCGGTGATGACGGTGAGAACATCAGCAGGCGAACACTTCATCCACTCGAGCTGTGGGTTCTCGAACCCTTTGCTTTTCAGTCGATTTCTCACATCGTGATCGGTAAACACGGAGCCATCTGAGCGCTCGGCAGATTCGTCCAACTCGATCGTGAAGTTCTTGATACCAGCAGTCTGCAACTGCTGCCCCACGCGCTTCTTCGCCCCTTGGGTCGTCTGACCCACCTTCAGGAGCCCTTGGTGCGCATCATCCTGAATGGAATACGCATAAATCCGCAACCGCGTCTCGGTGCGCTCTGGCATCAGCTCTTCAAGAGACTTACTCACCGGCAAGATCCATGGGACGAATCATGCTCTCTATGAAAGCAATCTCTTGCTCTGAGAGGTTGTAATTTTCGTAGAGCTCTCTGTCGGTCCACGGCTTGGAAAAGTCTTGGAGGGGTACATAACTGTAGACCGCACGAGAGGCGTGCTGTGACGGTTTGTGTAGCAAAACTAGGAAGCGCATAAACCGTGTTTGGACGTAGCTGGCCACGCTTTGAGCCTCCTCTTTTGATGAAAAACTACCAATCCTGTTATACGTCTCTGTGCACGCAGTGCCCGGCGCACCAACGAAAGGTTTTCCCAGAATCGAGTGGGGGAAGCTGTCGCTTCCACTCCCTGCCATGGGTATGAAGACCTTCCAGCTCTCAATAAACTCATGGCCGGAGGATAGTTCTTCCGGCTTGACAAAACCGATCCCACCATTCTGGTAGAGCGTGATGTCGCCGCTTTTTTTGTCTGGCCTGCCTTTGAAAAAAGTCGGAAGCCCGTAGGACTTTCTAGCGCTTACCAATGAAGAAAAGTTGTTCTCAGCGTTGATTACCGAGTCAGTTGCAGCCACCTTTCTAATAATGGATATTGCCTCGTTGAATCTAATGAAGGAATGGGCGCTTTTTTCGAGCAGCGGCCTTGAAGCAGGCTCGTTAGTGCCATTCGCATAGTGATTCCGAACCGAACATTTTCCTGGATTATCTCTGTTCCAAAGAAAATAACAGACCCCTCCCTTGATCTGAACACCCGGAAATACATCCGAAGAATCGGGAAAGTCTTCAATTACAACGTTGCGCCTGTCAGCAAGCATTTCGTCGCGGAACCCGTCAAGTCCCTTCCCTCCGGAGTACCACCTGGCGGGAATAACCATTGCGAGCATCCTGGGGCTCAGGGCCTTAGCTTGGCGGACAAACTTGTCGTAAATTGGGGCAGCGCTCGTTCCGTAACCACCGTCATCAAGTTGGTAGGGCGGATTCCCAATAATCACATCGAATTGCACGTCTCCCCCAAAAGTGTTCTTGACCCATTGTGTGAGCTCATTTGTGTGGATAAGCGAGTATGCGTGCGACTCCGCGGTCGCGCCTCGCGCATATTCTTTTTGCTTGGCATTGCAAAACTTGCACCTGCCGTCAACGGTTGTCTCCATCTCTTTGCCTTCGTCATCAACCGTAACGATGCGTTCTTTGCCACCCGCCCACGTGTGCTCTGTTCGCTCAAACCAGATATTTCCTTCTGGTTTCGTGAACTCTGTGGCGATGGAGTGTTTGCCGTTGGCCCATTTAGAGCAGTAGACACTTCTCCTTGCTAGCAGGCTGGTGAGCTCCGTTATCGCAACACCAAACACCTGTTGGGTGAGGATGTGGTCGATGCGTTTCTGAGTATCCGGAAAGTCCTTCTCTAGCCCATCGCTGAGGCGACGGGTAATCTCACGCAGAAAGACTCCCGATTTTGTGAAGGGATCAAGAAAAGAGACTGTGCTGTCGGCCCAGATGTTTGCGCCATCGTTGGCTTGTGCCCAGGCTTCGGCAACAGTGTCGAGCATCTGGTTGGCGAAAGCTGGCGGGGTGAAGACTTCGTCGTTAGAGAGGTTGGCGATGGACGTGAGGATGTCCGGGTTACGCGATTGCAGGGAGAAGCCTGACTTGTCAGCCATCCGAGCCTCCACGCGTTGGGTCCCCATTCTCAGTTGATGCCACCTCAGCAATATCGAGAACCGACAGGGGTGGGTAATCCCTTTCCGGGGTAAAGATTTCGTGGGTGTCCATGGATTCGAAGAGAGTTCCCTCGCCAAAGAGCGACATTTGGGTGAGCGCATCAAATCTAAAGTCACGTCGCTGGAAGCGACCCTTGCCCAAGTACGCCCACTCAGGAAAGAGAATGGGCTGTCCCGATGCGTCCATCATGGTGAGGGCATCCCCGTTGACGATGTTTGTCTTCACTACCGCCTGGGCCGCGGCAAACAGCGGTTGGTCCGTTGGGACCCTGCAGTAATCGACGAAAGTAGCAACCAGGTTGACCCGGCATTCAAGGGTGTTGTCTTCAAGGAGCTCTATTCCATAGATCGACATCAGTGCGAGCAGGGCATGATGTTGTTTTTCGAAGACGTTGGATCCATAGCGGGTTTCGACTGTGGCAAGTTTTCTCCGAAGAACTGGGATTAAGAAGTTTCCCGAACCGCACGCTGGTTCCAAGAAGCGCGAATCGATTCGTTCAGATTCGCCTTTAACAAGATCGAGCATGGCTTCGACCATCCACGGCGGAGTGAAGACTTCACCGTGATCGATGACGCGCTGTCTGGAGCGGACCTGATCCATTCCCCTAGATTACCGCGAAGGAGTGACATGAATCTTTCTCGAGCACGCGTCTCGTCTCAGCTACTCTGGTGGAAACGGGAAGGCGAGGGGTGCCGATGAGCATCGTCTACATATTGATCAACGATGCCATGCCGGGATATATTAAAATTGGCAGGACCGAGACCTCTGTAATCCAAAGGATGGGGGAGCTCGATAAGACCTCTGTCCCGCTTCCTTTTGAGTGCTTTTACGCTGCGCGGGTCGATGACTATGCAAAGGTCGAACGTGCGTTGCACACAGCGTTCGGTGACGCCCGCGTTCGAGCCAGTCGAGAGTTCTTTCGTCTCGACCCTTACAAAGCCAAGGTTGTTCTTGAGCTCATTGCCCTGGAAGACATGACGCCGTCCGACGGGGTGGCCACAGACGACGAAGGGAGAGAAGCTTTGCGGCGGGCGTCGCGTCAAGGGTCTCGGTTTAGTTTCGCGAAATATCTCATCCCTGTGGGCGCGGTGCTCCGTCACTCTCAAGACAGGAACATCATCTGCACCGTGGTTGACGGGACCAACGTCGATTTCCAAGGGGAAACGGTGTCAATTTCGCGGGCGACTGGTTTGGCTAACTTGCAGCGGGGCGGCTCCTCCACCTCCTTCGCCGGCCCCAACTACTGGCTGTATGAGGATGAGTCCTTAGCAAGCATCCGTGAACGACTTGATGAGGCCTGGCAGTGACAGTCTGAGGAATCGACTCAGAACATTGACGGGTCAGTCTCCGCTGCAGTGAGGCGGGCAGGGCCTTCAATCTTCTTCTCGTGAGGGGAGTGGCCTGTAACGATTTTCCCAAGCCGCACCAAAGTCAGGCGACAGCGAGAAAGGCCATGCAGTCATCCTTGGTGTCGGAGGGCACACATAAGCTTAGAGAGTGAGTAAATCCCAGCAAACGGCAGCTCATGTCTGAATCGTGGAGTGTCGTGTCTACCCCTAGGGGTGCCAAAGACCTTGTGGCCTGGATTGCAGACACCCCGGCGAGCAGACCCTGGGTCGTTATCACGACTGCGAGGGGCGAAATGGTCACGAACCGCCCGCGGGCATGTTGTTGTACGCTGAAGTTAGTTGAGTAAAGTTTCCGTCTCCCGTTAGGAAATTGCCGTGGTTGACTCTTATCGCACGAGTAAAGCTTTCGCTTCGTATCGCACAAGACTCCGCAGCGGTATCTCGAACCTGCGAATATCCGAAGTGATCTTGTGGGTCGTTCTTCTCGTCCAGGGCGCTTTGTTTGTTCTTGCTTGGGTTTACCTGTGGCTCGGGGAAGACGCTTTTCCAGTGCTCATGACCTACCCGGCTGCCGGCAGGCTCGCGATAGCGGTGATCTTCTTGGTAGTGGTGGCCCTGTCTGTCCGGCGTCGTTCTTTCCTTCTGACCGTTGCCACTGCCAGCTATGCAGGAGTAATTCTCAATATCGACTCAATGCTGGTTCAACAATTCGGCCAGGCTGACCGCTTTAACGATGCCCTGTTCGCAACCCGACAACTGTCCGGTGTTATCGGCCTGAGGTCGCTGCTGGAGGTGGTTGTCCCCATCTTGCTGCTTTGGGTTGCTCTGATTTCCGTCGGGGCTATTGTGCGACGGCGAACGCGGTCACGAATTAGTGCTTGGGTGGACGAGCGTCGGACAGCTATCTACGGAGCTGAGGACCTGGGCCCTGATGTGCCGACCCGCATCTCTGTGCTTGCTGTGCTGTCTCTTGTTGCCGCCATTGTTTTCCCACTTCTTGGCTTGGTGCTGGCCTACGCGGCAAGAAATGACTTTGTTGCAGCCAAACCTCGCAAATCAGGGCTGGATTTGGCTATCGCGGCAACCATCATTGGCTGGTTTGGGTTGGGGGTGCAGTTTCTCTTTGTCATCACCGCCGTAGTGGGTGCACTCGTCGGAGACTTTTCGGTGACCGAGCTCGTTTTTACTGGAATATCTGCTCTGTTCGGCTTTTGAGCATTGATCCCTGGCGGTGCAGATGGTCTCGGCGATTGGCTTCTGGCGGCATTGTTCGAGGGATAACAATGTCGGAGATTGCTCGGCAATAGGCCGTGTACCGGTCCCCTTTAGGCTTACAGCAGCATCAGGAGTCATGACCGAGTACACCTAGCTGGCTATGCGGCAACCCGCGTCGTCTGAGCCGGGTGCCCGCGGAAAGATGTGGCCCTGGGCGCCCCGAGCCTGTAACTCAGAGTAGGTGTCAGAGGAGACACATACTCTGGGTTTGCGGGTGGTGCACAGGTGTGTGGGGTGGTGTGCCTCTCCGAAGGTGACTGTGTGCCACCCGCCCCGGTGCGCAAACAGTGTGACCCGAGATTGCAGTGGAGGGAGAGCTCATGGCGGAGGAAAAGTATTGCCCGGTGTGTAGGGCGCCGTGGGTGTGGGGCAACGACTTTTGCGTTCAGTGTGGTCATTCTGTGTCCTACCAGAGCATGCGCGCCCGCGGTGATGGCTCTGCTGTGAGGGTCCGCGAAGGGCTTGGCCACCGTGGGTGACATTCTCTATGGGCTTACGTGGTGGATGGGGCTCGCTCTGGCCTCCTGGCTGGTGTGGTCACCACTGTTGCTGTTTTGGTGGCTCAAAAAGCGCAAGAACTCCCGCCTCCCGTGAGTGTTCTTGCTCGCCTTGCGCAGTATCTGGGCCTTGGCTCCCAGGCTCTGGTGTTTGCAGCTTTTGTCGGTGTTTCCGCGGGTGGCGTGGTGCTCGCGGGGGTCAGTGCACCCCCAGCGGCAGGCACGGTGACAGCCGGGCCCACCACCCACAGTTATTGCCCCCAGATCCAGCAGTTCACTTCGCCCTATCTGCGGGAATGGAGCGGTTTTGTGGAGGGCGGGGACTTTGTCAGCCTCGGAGTTTTGTCCTTTTTGTCAACTCAGCTCGGTCTTGTTGTGGACGATGCTGAGGCTGCCGGCGTTGACCTGGCTGATCCGGCCAATGACTGGTTTCGACTCTTGGGCGTTGGCTCGAGAGGGTTTGAGGCGCTCGACCAGCTTGATCGTGGCCAACTCGATGATGAGCGCAGGTTTGAAGTGTTGGAGCGTATTGCCCGATGGGTGTCTAGTGCCCACTCCACCTGTGTGGGGTGGGTAGCCTAAGCGTTTGATTTATTGCTCATAAAAATGCGCCCAGCTAAGCGGATAATTGTTGTTCGAGGAACAAAGCGTTGAAGGCCCGTCATCACCCTGCTGGATTTTCCCACCACGGCACTGGGGGGTGATTTCTTTTTTGCCAGTGCATCAAAAGCGGTGTCGATCACGTCGCTAATGGGGGCCAGTGCGCCACCGGCCACTCTGCCCCCTGCAACCTCAAAGAACTCGGTGGCGGTGCCACCGGGGGAGAGTGCGAGCGCTGTCACCCCGGTGCCCTCCAGTTCACCCCACAGAGCCTCGGTGAAAGAGAGCACATACGCTTTGGTCGCTGCATAGATGGCCATATTGGGAATGGGTTGGTAGGCAGCGGTGGAGGCCACATTGATAATGGTGCCGGTGTTGCGGGCAACCATGCCCGCAACAAAGAGGGTCGTCAGTTGGGTGAGGGTGAGAACGTTCAAGGTGATCTCTTCGGTCAAAAGCGTGAGGTCTTCCTCGGCCACCCGGCCGATGTGACCAAAGCCTGCGTTATTGACCAGAATGTCGACCTGCGTGGAACCAATCTTCTTGGCCAACTGGGCGGCGGAGTCGGGGGTGGAGAGGTCTGACTCGATCACTGTCACCTCCACGCTGTGGAGTGCTCGGATGTCCTTGGCAAGCTTTTCTAGCCGATCCCCTCGACGAGCCACAATGATCAGATTGGCGCCTCGTGCAGCAAACTCTCTGGCAAAGGCGTCACCGATTCCGCTGCTGGCTCCGGTAATCAGGGCTGTCTGGTTGTTATATCGCATAGGCCAAAGCTAACAGGCAGTGCCAGATGGACCGGGCGGCACCCTGCCGCATGAGCTGTCCATCGGGTGGAAATCAGTCCCCCCGCCAACGCTCGGTTTGTGGTGTTTTTTCTCGGTCAACGCCAGCCATTTTTACTCACGAGCGGGCCGGATTGCTTCGCTTATGGCGGATTGAGATGTCTGCTCAGCTAGAATTTAGCTCTGGAAGAGGTCTCTACCTGGAGCTGTCCGGTCACAAAAGTTAGGTCGATGATGAACCCACCCACCGCCTCCGCCGTGCTCTCACTTCTCGTGGGTGCTCTAGAAAAATCCGTCATTACGGAACCGGAACAGCTTCTTGTCGTGCAAACGGACAAGTCAGGCCAATTCAGTGAAGGGGCTCCGCTGTGCATCGTAGAAGCTACGGGCACGGAAGACGTGGTTGCCGTGTTGAAGATTGCCAGTGAGACAGCGACACCCGTTGTTACCCGAGGTGGCGGAAGTGGACTGGCGGGCGGCGCGATTGGGGGTCCAGGGGAAATTGTTCTCTCTCTCGCCAAAATGAATCGAATCAAGGAGATTTCCGTCGATGATCGTTGGGCAGTCGTTGAGGCCGGGGTGATTAACCTAGACCTGAACAACGCCGCTCGCGAGCAGGGTTTGTGGTTTGCTCCCGACCCTGCGAGCAGACATTGGTCGACAGTCGGGGGCAACATCGCCACGAATGCCGGAGGTCTGCTCTGCGTCAAGTATGGAGTGACGAGGGAAGCAGTGCTCCAGCTGACGGTTGTGCTCGCCGACGGCGAAATCGTGCAGTTTGGTCATCAAACGGTGAAGGGCGTCTCGGGGTTTGACCTGGCTGCCCTCATGGTGGGGAGTGAGGGCACCCTCGGTGTGATTACCGAGGCAAGGGTTGCTCTGAAACCACTTGACCCCAACCCCGTCTGGACAATCAGTGGTCTTGCTGCAGATATTCAACTGGCGACCAAATCTGTTGAGGAGACGGTGCGTCAAGGTCGTCAGCCAGCCATTCTCGAACTTATGGACGCGCCGTCAGTCCAACACGTTGCCCGATATCTCGGCCTCGAAGAAATGCCCGGTCAATCAGCCCAATTGATTGCTCAAACAGATGGTGCGGCTGCCGCCGGAGAGGCTCAGGCAATCGCGCAGATATGGCGTGACTGCGGACTTGACGTCGAGGTGGGCCAAGATCGTGAGGATCTCCTGCACTTTAGACGCTCAATGCACCCCGCTATGGAAACCGTCGGCCAGGTTCTCATTGAAGATATCGCTGTCCCTCGATCCCGGCTGGGTGAGATGTTTGCAGAGATTCGTCGCATAGAAAAAGAATTTAACGTCGAAATTCCCACCGTTGCGCATGCGGGGGATGGCAACCTCCACCCCAATTTCATCTATCAGGGAGATTCGGTGCCCGCGCTGATCTGGGATGCCGCCGATGCGATGTTCCGCTATGCGGTCTCTCTTGGAGGGACACTCACCGGGGAGCACGGTGTGGGACTACTCAAACGCCGTTGGCTCGAGGATGAACTGGGCCCTGTCCAATGGAAAATCCACTGGGGAATTAAAAAGCTGTTTGATCCCCAAGGAATTCTGAACCCGGGGAAGGTCTTTGATCCCCGCTTAACCGAGATGTCGGCGAGCAACGAGGAATTTGTTGCGAAACAAAATCATCGGGACTAACCTGCCACGGCAACGAATTGTCACCGTGGCAGGTCCTTTAGTCCTTAGAACTTAGAGCCCAGATCGGGCCACAAGGAATCGTTCCACAATAGATTCATCCACGGAAACTCCCAGACCGGGTTGGCGTGGAACCTCCACCGCCCCATCCACTACGGGCATTTCGGTGTCAACGAGTTTTTGCGCAAGAGGGTTGTCCGCTGTTGACCACTCTTGGATGCGCTCGCCCGCGATAACTGCATTGACATGGAGCGAGGCTGCCTTGAGTATCCCGCTTTTCCACGCATGAGGGACTACTCGAACACCATATTGTTCGGCAATTTCAGCAATCCTGAGCATTTCCGATATTCCTCCGCACCGGGCGATATCTGGCTGCCACACATCGAGAGCTTCGGCTCGTGCGAGTTCCTGGAACTCCCACCGTGTTGCATTTTGTTCCCCGGCGGCAATGGGAAGAATCTTCTTCTTGGTTAGGGCCGTGTAAGCATCAATTTCATCGGGCAGGAAGGGTTCTTCTAGCCATTTGTACCCAAGCTCTGCAAGAGCAGAGGCAATGAATGTGGCTTCCTCCACGTTGTTGCCGTAGCCGTGGCCGGCGTCCAACATCAATTCCATGTCATCCCCGGCTTCTTCGCGTGCAGCGGTCATGAGGGCGAGATCCTGGGCTCTGTTTTCTCCTATCGGTCCCCAACCAAGTTTCAAAGCGGTGAAGCCCTGATTTTTGCTTTCCGCTACGGTCGCTTTGACCAGTTCAACGGTGTTCTCCATTAATCGAGACGCATACACTCGAATCTGTGAACGCGGGTTGTCGCCTAGTAGTTCGGACACCGGTTTCTGCAAAGATTGTCCGATGATGTCCCACAGCGCGATGTCAACCCCACTCATGGCGTGGATTCCTGCCCCTCTTCTGCCCCCGTAAATGGAACCTTTGTACAGAAAGTCCCACGTTTCACGAGCGTCAACAAGATCGTGACCGACGAGCAATTCCCGCAGACCTTTCATGATCGAGTGGGAGGCCGGAGCATCGATTACCGCCTTACAAATCTCCGGTGAAGAATCTACTTCGCCAACGCCGACCAGGCCGTCAGAGGTATGAACTCTGATGAGGAGCGTGTCTTGTCCTCCGTCTGCACGAGTGTCATCGAGTTCTTCTTGACGTAAAACAATCGCCTCGAGGGCAGATATTTTCATAGAGGGGTCTTACCTTTCTGTGTTAGCGGCGTACCGGAGATTTTCCGTCGCCGAGAGCTCGAGCATTCGATTCCATTTGGCCGTTCGTTCCGAGCGCATCGTTGAGCCGACCTTGATCTGCCCCGCCCCTAAACCGACAGCGAGGTCGACCAGCCATTGTTCTTCTGTGTCTCCAGAGCGAGCTGAAACGATGGTCCCCCAGTTGGCTGCTTGCGCGATGCGGATTGCTTCCATCGCCCCCCAGAGTGAACCCGTTTGATTGGGCTTGATGAGGACGCTGTCCGCTTCGTGCGCGTCAATTCCTCCGGCGAGTCGAGTGAGTGATGTTGCATACCGATCATCCCCGACGATGTGAGTGGTGTTAAGAAGCGAGGATAGACAAGACCAGTCATCATCCTCAGCCAGGGGATCCTCCACACTAGAGATAGGCCATTTTCGGGTCCAGCCTTCAATGATTTTTGCTAACTCGCGGTTGTTCACCGAGGCCCCCTCAAAGAGGTAGTCAGGGCCGGAGACGTGGAACTCGTTCGCCGCGACGTCGAGGGCGAGTGAAGCCCCTTCCCCGGGAACAAAGCCCGCGTGGCGGATACCTTCGACAACAGCGTGGATGGCTTCTTCGCTGGAAGGAAAACCAGCCGCAAGTCCACCCTCGTCCGCGATGAGGGCTGTCGCATATCCGAGGTCAGTCATCACTTTCTGTGTTCCCCAACGAACCCGCCACGCTGTTTCGATTGCCTCCTCCACCGTGTGGGATGAGGTGGGGATAACGAGGACGTCTTGAATGTCAACCGCCTGCGCCGCATGCGCGCCGCCAGACACAATGTTCACCATGGGAATGGGAAGCACGGGAGTGCTTCCCGTCCAGTCAGCCATCACACGCCACGGTGCCCTGGTTTGAGCTTCTGCAACGGCCAACCACGCCGCAACAGTGAGAGCGGTGGTGACGTTACCCCCGAGAAGAGACCAGGTATGTGTCGGGTCGACAGTTCGCAGCGCTTTGTCCACGCCTGAAGGGTCATCTGCATCACAACCCAGCAACGCTTGTCTGGCCAAGGGTAAAGATGTAGCAATGACCTCTCGCACCGAGAGACCGCCGTAGTGTGCGGAACCATCCCGCAAGAAAGCTGCTTCATGCCCGCCCGCGCTTGCCCCGGCGGGAGCTAGCGCAAGACCACGTGAGCGTGAATCTACTTCGATGGAGGCCGCCACGGTGGGGTTACCCCGTGAGTCGAGGGCCTCCCACGCGTTGACAGCCGTGATCACATGAGCCATTTTTCCTCTTCCTCTGCTAGCGACGCCCCGCGCAATAAGGCACGTGACATGAGTTCAACATTTTTCATACTTTCGGAGGAGAGATAAGAAACCGGAGCACGCCCTGCTACTCGAACACCGAGGAATAAGCCGACGTGAGCCCCAAGGCTCTTCGGCGCACTTGCGGGCGACAAAGCTCCGAGAAACTGCCGTCTCGCTTGGGCCAAGAGGGGCTTTACTCGCTCGTGTGACTTGTAGAGAAAAGACTTGAGAACCAAGTGAGTCAGCATCGAGGCGCTGTCCAACACGGGGTTCCCAATGTGGCACACTTCCGTGTCGATCACCCACAAACCCCCGTCTGGGAGGCACAGGATGTTTTTTGGCGTGAAATCTCCATGGACCACGGCAGTTCTGGCAGTAAGGAGCTCTTCAGCCAGCCCGACTATGGCCTTCTCGTATTCAGGCCAACGGCTCGCCATATTTCGATAAAACGGCTCAATCCGAAGCTCAACTAAACGCGTCGTGTCGTCCAAGCGCGTGCCACGAGCGCCGCCGGGATCAGCGGTGTGCCAAATGTTGAGAAGGTGAGCAAGTGTGTCAACCCACTCGGGCCTGAACAGCTCGGGGGATTCAATAATCACTGTGCGCAAATCAGGGCATGGTTGGGGTGCCATCGGCAACACAAGGCCGTGCAGATCTTCGATCACTGCCAGCGGGCGTGGGACATAGTCCGGTGTCAGAGAGTGAAACCACTCGAGCCCTTGCCCTTCTGCCACGATGCGCCCTGGATCCGCGCTCCACTGTTCTTTAACCTTCAGCATGGCGAGCGCTTGCTTCACGATGACATCACCATCAGGAAGCGATACGGCGTAGGTTTCCGAGGACACCCCGCCGGTGATTGGACGAACCTTGGCATGGTCGGGATTCAGCCCCGACGCTCTCAGAATTGCCGTGACGTTGTCTGACATCGTGAGTTTCTAGTACGTAGCCCGGCCGCCGGAGGCGTCAAAAACAAAACCCGTCGTGAAAGCGCATGCCGGTGACACAGCAAAAGCGATAACCTCGGCGACCTCAGCAGGTTCTCCAACGCGACGCATCGGAATTTTTCCGAGCATGTATTCGATTTGTTCCGGTGGTTCACCCTCCATCATGGGGCCTCTGATGACGGCAGGGGCGATGGCATTAACAGTGATTCCTGTCGTTGCGTACTCCTTCGCGCACCCTTTAACAAAACCAATGAGCCCTGCTTTGGACATGTTGTAGGGGGCCATGTTGGGGTTGCCCTCTTTTCCCGCAATGGAGGCAACGTGGAGAATTCTGCCGTAGGACGCAGCCACCATGTGAGGTAGGACGGCCATGGTCAGCAACACTCCGCCTCGGAGATTTATGTTGTAGACGTTGTCAAAGTCCTCAATCGATAGCTCATGGGTTGGCCGATCGAGAGGTCCGGTCACGCCTGCTGAATTGACCAAAACGGCGAGAGGACCTTGTTCACAGGCCCAGTCAACAAGTTTCCCCACGCTGGTAGCGTCAGAAATGTCAGCCGCGAAGGGTGAAACCTCCAAACCCTCGGCGCTCAATGTTTCTGCCATCCGCATCAGATCTGCTTCGTTGCGATCGGCGAGGACCACTGTGGCTCCGCGCTGGGCGAGCAGACGCGCAGTCGCTGCTCCAATTCCACTGGCTGCCCCCACAACAATGGCAACCTGGTTAGAGAAATCTTTTGTGACCATGTGAGTGCACTCCCTATCGTATGTTTGTCGGTGTTGCTCGGATAAAGGCGCTTTGAGCCCCCAGGCCATCGATTCCGGTCTCGACTCGGTCTCCAGCAGCCAAATACTTCGGCGGTCTAAAACCAAAGCCAACCCCGTGGGGTGTTCCCGTATTAATGACGTCGCCTGGGTTTAGCTCCATGACGTTACTGATGTAGCGAACAATTTCCGCGGGGCCAAAAATCATGTCCGCCGTGCGGGAGTCCTGCCTCAGCTCCCCGTTGACAGAGCACCACAACCGCTGGTCAGTGGGGTCAAATTCATCTGGGGTGACCAGATAAGGCCCGAAAGGGTTGAAGGTGGGAAATGATTTCCCTTTATCCCACTGGCCACCGCGCTCGAGTTGCCAGTGTCGCTCGCTCACATCTTGGCTGATCGCATAACCCGCAATCACGGCCTGGGCGGCCTGTGCATCGGGCAAATACAGTGCGGGCTTACCGATCACGATTGCAAGCTCCACTTCGTAGTCGGTTGCTGTGCTGTGTGGCGGGATAAAGATGTCGTCGTTAGGGCCTTGGATCGTATCGGGTGACTTCATGAACAACACCGGTTCGTCGGGAACAGGTGCCCCCGATTCTTCAGCGTGCTTGCGATAATTCAACCCCACGCAAATCACCTTGGTAGGTCTTTCCAGGGGGCTTCCAAAGCGTTGTTCACCTACTTCAACCTTCGGCCGTGTGGACAGGTCTGCCGAGCTCAAGTCTGCAAGTGCTCCGTTCCACAGTGTCTCTCGGGATAAAGTCTTGACAATGTCATCGACGTAGACGGCGGTCGTGTCATCGAGCATCACCGCAAGACGTTCGTGGCCTGCGGCACCAATCTGGGCGATTCTCATTGCACGTACTCCTTTACGTCTTGCCTTTTTTCCCAGCCTTCGCTGTAGAGCGCCAGGCGGCCACCTGTGCGCGGGTGGGCAAGAGCCACCGCCTCATTGAGCTCAAAACCGAGCCCCGGCTTCATGGGACGAGAAAACGCTCCAGTTTTCTCGTCAACCCGGGGTGGGTCAGTCACCAAGTCTTGGACCCAGGGGTCCGCAAAATCGTTGAAATGTTCAAGCACTGTGACGTTTGGCGCAGCAATCGCGCAGTGCAGCGCGGCAGCAGTGCCAATCGGACCACAAACGTTGTGAGGAGCAAGCTGAACGTTGTACGCGTCGGTCCACCCGACGAGTCGCATGAAACCCGTAATTCCTCCGTGGTGAGTCACATCGACCTGCACAATGTCGACCAGATTTTCTTCAAGGAACGGCCTCAACTCGGCGGCGTGGTGGATTCTCTCTCCCAGGGCTATGGGGAAGTTTGTCGCCGCTCGAACCTGGCGAAGACCACCGATATCCAGGGGAAAGGTGGGTTCCTCTAGCCAGCCCGGCCTAATTGACGAGGCGTCGGCGGCGGCCATGGCGGCTGACGCACCCGTAAAGCGACCGTGCATCTCGACGTATATTTCGACATCGGGGCCCACTGTTGACCGGAGCGACGTCAGGATTTCCTGGGACCTTGAGCGGTCGCCGGAAGCAAGGCTTCCACTGGCGGCACCAAACGGGTCTATTTTCAACCCTCGATACCCCCGTGCAACAACTTTGTTGGCCATCTCACCGATGAGCTTTGGGTCGCGATCTCCCTGATACCAACCGTTTGCGTAGGCGGGCACCGCCTCTCGAAACGACCCCCCCAGCAAACGCCAGATGGGTTGCCCGAGAGCCTTGCCCATAATGTCCCAGCACGCGATGTCAAAGGCCGCCAATGCCGACTGGCCAATTTCACCTGGCAGGCCGTATTCGGCTACTTGGATATCCCAAGCGAGCCGTGAAAGGTTGAAGGGGTCCCTACCAATGACGTACCGTTGGCCGAGCTCATTGATTGCCGCGACCAGAGTGTCAGTTTTGTTGACCATGCGGACCTCGCCAAGACCGGTTATGCCCTCATCGGTCTCGACTTGCACAATGGTGAGTTCTCGCCAAGGTGCTCCCACCACGATCACGCGAAACCCGGTTATCTTCATTGGCTTTAATCCCTTTCTTTTCTTGTCGGTAGATTTTTGTGAAAATTATTGGAGCTCCTCAGAAATCCTTTTTCTGGGGCTAGTCGGTGGGTTCTCGGCTTAGGAAAAAAGCGCGAAGGTCTCGCTCTGCTTCTTGGAGATGATCCCGCATCGCTTTCGTTGATTTTTTTACATCGTGCGCTTCGACAAATTCAAAGATTTTTAGATGCGCCTCGTAGGTGTCCAAAGCAGACCCTCCCCGCACCATGTGCCCCTCAAAGGAAGCTGCGAACGTTCGAAACAATGAGTCTTCAAGGGCCTCAAGGACGTGCGCCAACATACGATTTCCCGAAGACAGCGCTACTGCTGCGTGAAAAGACACATCTGACTGCTTGAACAGGGCGCGGGCTCGGAGCTTTGCTTCCTTGTCCAGGTCAGGCTGGCCGAGAAGTTCCGCAGCCTCGTGCATCATTTGCAATGAAGCTTGCATCGCCACCAGTCCGGCTCGCGTTGCTTTGCGCGCGGCTAACCCAACGCTCTGAACCTCGAGGGCCTGTCGAACCTCCACGAGCTCCAACATTGCGGAAGGGTCGCGGCGTAAATAGGAAGAAAAGATACTCGAGGTGATTTCGCTGGAGGGTTCAGTCACGACGGCACGGCGTCCTTGTTTCAGTTCGGCCAAGCCCCGGCCGGCAAGGACCTTGAGGGCCTCGCGCACTGTCAGGCGACTCACTCCAAATTTCTCTGCGAGGTTAGCTTCGGAGGGAAGGCTTGACCCCACGGGGAGGCCGTCTCCTAAGAGCTGTAGTTCCTCGACGAGGTGGAAGGCCGCACCCCCGACAAAGCGGTCAGGAGGGGGCTTGAGTGAGTCCGCCGGTGGACTTACGCTCACGTGATGTCCTCCATAAGTCTTCAAACATATCTGATAAGTTTTGCACGTTTTCAACCGAGGGTCAAGAGGCAGGTCCCCTTTGAGCATTCAAAACCGGCCTCAACATAACTTTTACGTCACGACGCATTATTCCTAATACTATTGAGTTGACTTCTTGTCTGATATCCATGAGTATCTCGGTATGCGAAAAACCCACGGAGGGTTTTCGGTACAGAAAGGTTAGCCATGAGAATTATTAACCCAAAGAAGGGTTTTGCTGTCGGGGCATCAGCTGCGCTGCTGTTTGCCCTTATTGGTTGTACCACCAGCACTACTGCATCCGATTCCGAGCCCGCAGATGGGAGCGACGCTCCCGAGGAGATCGCTGCCGTGGGCGAAGCTGGTTGGTGCACGGGTGTGAACATCGCGGCCTTCCCTGGTGGGCCACAGGGCGGGGTCTTCTCCAACAACGTATTCAACGGTTTCAAGCAGGCTGAGGCCGACTTGGGTGCCAATGTCACGTACTACTTCTCTGACTGGGACGCTGCGAAGCTGGTTTCTCAGGGGAAAGAAGCGTTGGCAACGGACATTGACGGAATCGCCACATATGGGTTTGGTGGCGAAGAAGCCATGGGCCAGCTCGCAGATGAAGCATTCGAAAAAGGCGTGATTTTCACGGTTCTAAACACCGAGCTGCCCGACACCCTGGCTAAGTACCAGGCCCAAGGAGCTGGCTTCGTCGGGGCCATCAACTACAACGCAGGCTTTGATCTTGGTGCAAAAACCATCGAAGAGGCTGGCCTTGTCGCTGGAGACACCGCTCTGGTGTGGGGACTAGTTTCGCTTCCCGGCCGCGGAGAACGCACTCAAGGCGTGATTGACGCTTTCGAAGAGAGCGGCATCACCGTTGTTTATCAAGAAATTGACCAAGCAACAAATGCGGACCCCCAGGCAGGCACGCCTACGTTTGTGGGCCTCTTGGGAGCGAACCCAGAAATCAAGGCTGTTGTGACTGACCACGGTGGTTTGACCGCAACACTCGAAACGTATCTCACCGCCGCAGGCAAAGGTGCCGATGACGTTTTCGGTGCCGGGTTTGACGTTTCGCCCGCAACGGTAACGGCGATTGAGTCCGGCTTCACCGACCTCGTGATTGATCAGCAGCCGTTCCTGCAGGGCTACCTGCCGATCCTGAACATTTGTTTGGCGGAAAAGTTCGGATTCTCGGGCCTCTTCATCAATACGGGAGCGGGTTTTGTGACGAAGGACAATGTTGCTGCTGTTGCACCGCTTGCAGCAGTTGAAATTCGCTAGAGCCGCACTTTCCACACGATAGTAAGCGTGTAGGGGGTCGCCACAGTGTGGCGGCCCCCATCACGACAATCCGAGGAGAAAGCTTTATGAACGACACCGACGTCGTTACACCAGTTATTGAGCTACGAAATGTCAGCAAGGCTTTTGGGGAAGTGAAATCGCTGAGAGACATCAACTTTCACCTAAACCCCGGTGAAATTGTGGGCTTGTTAGGCGACAATGGTGCGGGAAAATCGACCCTCATCAAAACGATTATGGGTTTTTATGCACCTGACCCCGGCGGGGAAATCTATTTCAAGGGGAATCTCCTTACCGATTGGAGCGTGCACAAAGCGCGTCAAATTGGAATCGAGACGGTCTACCAAGAACGCGCTCTGTGCGAGCAGCAGTCCATTTGGCGCAATATGTTTTTGGGGAGAGAACTCCGCAACAAGTTCGGCTTACTTGATGTCTCGGGAATGCGCGCGGAGGCATCCCGCCTGATGAGCGAACATATGGGTTTCACCTCGACGGCAGTCCATCCTGACAATACGGTTTTGACCATGTCTGGTGGGGAGAAGCAGGGTGTCGCCATCACGCGCGCGCTTTATTTCCAGGCCGAGGTGGTCATTCTTGACGAGCCAACCATGGGCTTGTCTCTCACAGAGACAAAGAAAACCCTCAATTTTATCCGCTCAATCAAAGATCACGGCAAGAGTGCGATTTTCATTGACCACAACATTTTTCATGTCTACCCGGTGGTGGACCGCATTATCGTCCTTGACCGAGGAGCGATCGCAGCGGACGTGACGAAAGAAGACATCTCAATCGAAAGTCTTATGGATGGCCTCCAGAGCGTGGCCCGTACAGGAAGTTGGAGCGCATAAGATGCCCATTGACGAAACTTTTTTAGCTCAACAATCTCCTGAAGAACCGGGCTCTAAGCCACAAGAAAAGAAAGTCAACCGGTCTAAGCCTCCCTCAGTGTGGCGGCGTTTTGGTCTTCAATTTGGAATTGCTGCAGTGGGGCTTCTCATCTGGACGATGTTCCTGGTGGCGGCTCCGGTGGTGTTTACAAAACCGGCAATTTATTTAGCTTTCGCCTCGACAACCCCGCTCTTCCTCATTATTGCTCTAGGCCTGACTTTCGTGATTATCACGGGAGAAATTGATTTGTCCTTCCCCGCAGTGATGGCTCTGTCTATGGTGGCTTTTACCTGGGTCTTTGAAAGTGGCGGATATCTCGGCGTAGCATTTCTTGCGGCAATTGTGACAGGAGCGATAGCAGGAGCCTTCAACGGTTATTTGGTTGCAAAGATGGGGATTCCTGCGGTTGTCATCACGATTGGAACGAGTTTCCTCTTCCGGGGTTTGGGCCTCGCCGCCATGGCGGGGACGGGCTTTCCGTTGACGGATTCGGCTTTGGATCCTCTCCGCCAGATTCTCGTGGGGCGAATTTGGTTGGGGATTCCCATGCAGTTCGTCTGGGTGATTGTTATCGCAGTGCTGCTGTGGTTCTTACTTAATCGAACCCGTTTTGGATCCCATGTCTTCCTCATTGGAGACAATGCCATCTCGGCAAAGCTCATGGGTGTCAACCTGATGTGGACCAAAATTGGTGTGTTCATGCTGGTGGGCGTCATGGCAGGGTTCGCGGGCTTGATTGCCTCCTTTGAAGTCAGCTACTTCTGGCCGACTCTCGGTGAGGGAACCCTATTGAACACAATCGCCGCGGTCTTTGTCGGTGGCACAAGCCCCTTTGGTGGAGCTGGAAGCATTTTTGGCACTCTGATTGGTGGCTTTATCATCGGATCACTAAATGCGGGAATTGTTTCGGCAGGCATTAACGCTTTTTGGACTCAAGTGGTCTTTGGCCTTGTCATCGTCCTGTCCCTCATCATGCAGGTTGTCATTCAAAACCGAGTCCGCAACTAAAGCTGCGGTGGGACTTGAGGATGGACGTCACGGAGGCCAACCCGATGTTGGGCGAAGCGGAGTTATGTGATTCGAGGCGGTCTCTTTTAGGAGAAGGTCCTCTCTGGCACGCCGAGAGCCATCGAGTTTTCTGGGTGGACATACTGGGGAAGTCCGTTCTCTGGGCTGACCTCCGCAATGGTGACGCGGGAGGGTTTGATATGCCGTCTCACGTTGGTGCGGTCTTGCCCAGAGAAAACGGTCGGTGGTGGGCTTTCCTTGTTGATGGTGTGTATGACTTTGACGAGGAAACCACCCACATCCGAAAGGTCGCGTCATTTCCCCATCTGCTTGGGCCGGAGGCGTTGATGACCAGGGCTAATGACGCCGCTGTGGGTCCTGGGGGAGAAGTGTTCTGCGGGACCATGGCGTACGATCCTGATGAATACCCTGGTGCTGGAAACCTCTACTCATTCGATGGAGCCACACTGACCTCGGTTGTTGATGGAGTCACAATTAGTAACGGGCTGGGATGGTCAGCGGATTCGTCTCGTATGTTTTACGTGGATACGACCACCCAGCAAATTGATCAATTCAGTTATGGGCAGGGTGGTGCTCTGAGTAACCGCAGGGTGTTCGCCACAATCCCACAGTCTTTAGGTTCGCCAGATGGCCTCGCAGTGGATAGTGCCGATCACGTGTGGGTGGCGTTGTGGGGAGGTGGGTGCGTGCAGCGATTGGCGCCCGATGGTTCACTCGCGGGATACATCCGACTTCCATGCGATTACGTGACAAGTTGTGCTTTTGCCGGCGAGGACTTGCAAGACCTCATCATCACCACCGCTGCGGTGGATGACGACGACAATGGTGCGGCTGGAAAGCTATATTCGTTCCGAACCAGTACGCCAGGGCTCCCCCCGTTTATGGCCCAACCGTGACCAGAGATGGAGTGAGCGTCGTCGGAGTGTGTCCGGTGTTGTCCTCCGTTTTTCACGACGACGGCAGTGTGGACTACAAAGGTTTTGCGCAGCTGTGCCGACATGTTGTGGGTACAGGAATTTCCTCCCTCATGGTCTTTGGAATCGCCACAGAGAACGCCAAACTTAATGATGAAGAACGTTCTCTGATGCTCACAACTTTGTTGCGCGAACGAGCCGGATCCGATGTGCTAATTGTGGCGACTGTAGCGGATCACGCGACAGAGCTGGCGATTGACAGGGCAAAGCGTTGGGTTGATATGGGAGCTGACATCATCAACGTCCTTCCCTCCTATTTTCTCAACCCGGAGCACACTGAGGTGGTCAATCACCTCGATTCGATTCTTGACTCTGTGCAGGTCCCGGTCATTATTCAATCTCTTCCTCTCGGAGGGAAAGAGCTCCCGTTGCGGGACATGGTGGCGCTTCACCAGGAGCATTCACACCTTGTCCAAATCAAGGTGGAAGACGTTCCCGCATCACCATCCGTGCGCGACGTCATCGCATTTTCCGGGGGCCGCGTCTCGGCGCTTGTCGGCTGGGGTGGCTTGGAATGGAAAGAAGCGACGGAAGCGGGAGCGGTGGGCGTTCAGCCTGGTTGCTCCTTAACTGAGCTATACCTTCGAGCCCAGACTTTCCTGACCAATTCTGATGAGATGGGGTTTGCGAACGCATTTTCACTTTTGCGCCCGGCCCTCGAAGCGTGGATGCGGCACCCCGAAGTGCTCATCGCGATTGAAAAACATATTTTGCAAGAGCGGGGAATCATCAGCAGCAGTCGCACCCGGCACCCATCGGCGACGCTTTCGAGTGAAGACTACGCGTTGGCAGAGCCGCTTCTCGCGCTCGTGAGGGAGAGAGCCACCCGGCATGCGTGAGGAGATGTATGAGAAAAGAGAGCGCCTACCCGCACCGAGGGTACGTGGGATAGAGCCTGCACGAAACTCATCCGATCCACCACACGGTGGCAGTAAGGGGGCATGATCCCATGCGCATCACCAAGATCTCCGCCACATTAGTCAACGCAAACTTGCGCAACTGGGTGTTTGTTCGAGTGGATACCAGCGAACCCGGGCTTTGCGGTCTGGGAGAAGCAACTCTCGAGTTCCAATCTCGGGCGGTGGCCGCGCGAGTGGAAGAGTTTGAAGACCTCTTGCTCAACAAAGATCCACGCAATATCAACTGGCTGTGGGAAGCGATGTTCCGGTATCCGTTCTTCCGCGGGGGAGCCGTCACGATGTCGGCTATCAGTGGAATAGATCAAGCCTTGCACGATATTCAAGCCAAAGCGTTGGGAGTTCCCCTCTGGCGTTTGCTCGGAGGACTCGCTCGGACTCGAGTGCAAATGTATGACCACGTGGGTGGGGGGGACTCTTCGGCAGTGTACGGGGACCTTTCTCAGGTCATGGAGGAGAGAGTCACAGCCAGCAAGAACGATGGGTTTGGCGCAATAAAGATTCTCGCTGTTCCCAAAACCAGACCGGTCGATGGAATAGAGCCACTTCGTGAAGCTGAAAGGCTTATGCGAGCCGCCCGTGAAGCTGGCGGTGACGAAATGGACATCATGGTTGACTTCCACGGTAGGACCACTGCCGCCATGGCAATCCAATATGCCAAAGTTCTCGAACCGTATCGTCCGCTGTTCATTGAAGAGGTGGTGGGGCCAGAGATTCCCGCTCGCGAGATGGCCAGGGTTGCTCAAGCAACCTCGATACCTATTGCGGCGGGAGAGCGGCTATTTCACAGAACAGACTTCCTCCCGCTTTTCGAGGCAGGAGCAATCAGCATTGCTCAACCTGATGTCTGTCATGCCGGTGGCATTACGGAGACCATGCGGATTGGTGCGTTGGCAGGAACCTTTGGCGCACACCTGGCGCCCCACAATCCTCTTGGGCCGATAGCCACAATGGTGAATATCCACATTGGCTTTGCCTTGCCAAACTTCATGATTCAAGAAGTCATGAGAAACGACGTTCCGTGGAGAGATGAGGTGGTCCGGGGAAGTGTTCCCATAGTGGGAGGTTTTGTTTCTCCCCCTGAATTGCCAGGAATAGGAATTGAGATTGATGAAAAAGCTGCCAAGAAACATCCCTATAAAGCCAGTGCGCCCATTCAGTGGGTGCACGATGACGGAGGAGTAGCCGAATGGTGAGCGAACAAGCAGAGCGGTCACTTTCTGGCCGTCATATTCTTGTGACCGGCGGCGCCCAGGGTATTGGGCAAGCGATTGTTCGCGATGCGCTCCAGCGCGGTGCGCGTGTGTCTTTTCTCGACATCAACGAGAAGCTGGGGAACGCTCTTGTCGAGGAGCTAAAAGCAACGGTGGGGGAATCAGTCCCTGTTCGCTTCGCGCTCTGCGACATTACTCAAGCAGAGGGATTGAGCCGGGTAATTTCGGGGCTTCAGGGTGACTACGGGCCGATCCTCGGTCTGGTGAACAACGCGGGCCGAAATTCTTATGCGGATCCAGTAGAAATGACTGAACAAGAATGGGATAGCTTCTTTGCTCTGGACCTTAAGGCGTCGTGGTTGACCTGCAAATATATTCTTCCCATGATGCGCGAGCACGGAACAGGAAGCATTGTGAACATTGCAAGCGTTCACGCGCACATGACATTCCCCAATTTCTTTCCCTACGGAGCAGCGAAAGCAGGTCTTGTCGGGCTGACCCGAAATCTTGCTCTTGATGAGGGAAAATACGGAATAAGAGTAAATTCTGTGAGCCCCGGGTACACTCTGACGCCTCTGCTCCAGGGGTGGTTTGACGAAAACCCTGGCTCCGAAGATCGCGCGTTGTCTGTGCACGCTCTCGGGAGAATGGGGCAGCCAGAACAAATAGCGTCTGTAGTGAACTTTCTCCTCTCTGATGAAGCAGGTTTTGTCAGTGGCGCAGATTGGCGGGTCGATGGGGCTCTGTCAGCCAGGTTTGCTGGCTAGCAGCAAAAGAGACGGGAGAGGAAAGAAAAATGTCGATGAGTACGCGTGATCCCGCTGGGCCGATGTCAGAGACCATTGCGCTACTGGGGAAACAAAACCTCCCAGCAGCCGATGCGGACAACTTGCCAGCGTCTTCCAAGAGATTCGCTGATGGGCGTCAATGGCGCCTCGAGATTCCCTCCGTGGAGGGACCTACGGCAATGAAAGCAGTACTCGACGAGGCTAGCGCGCGGAAAATTTCCGTCGACCGGGTAAGCCAAGGCAGTGGCATCTTCATGCTGGGCGAGTCTGAAATCGCCCTCATGTTAGAGATGGGCGAGAAGGCGGGTACTGAAGTCTGCCTTTTTGTCGGGCCCAGAGCGTCGTGGGATATTGGCAAACAGCCGGTAAGCAGCGCAGGCGTTGTGGCGGCACCGACTCTTCGTGGCGCAGATCAGGTTCGGTATGCACTTGAAGAGGTCAGGTACGCCACTCTGCGTGGTTTGAGAAGCATTCTTGTCGGTGACTTGGGCCTCTTGGCAGTGATTCACCGAGCTAAACGTGATGGGGACCTTCCCGGAGACCTGGTCGTCAAGACTTCTGTGGCTCTGCCGTGCTCGAACCCTGCAACGGCTCGGGTGTTAGAAGACCTTGGCGCTACGTCAATCAATTTGGGAACCGACTTGTCACTCGGTCAAATTGCCGCCATACGCCACGCTGTCGATGTCCCCATCGATGTTTACTGCGAAGCACCGGAGGACTTTGGTGGCGCAGTCCGGCACTACGAAGTGATTGACATGGTGAGAGTCGGATCGCCAATCTATATCAAGTTTACGGTCCGGAACGCTCCAGGAATTTACCCTTCCAGTGGGCATCTAGAAGGTGTTGTCCTCTCGACAGCCCGTGAGCGCGTGCGCCGAGCCAGTCTCGCAATCGACCTGCTTAATCGTTATGGGAGTCCTCAGTGAGAGTGACAGTGGAGCAATCCACACCCGATGACCGACGTGCGCACGACATGCAGCAATTGTCTGAGGGGGCGTCGCGACATGGATTAAAACCCACTATGATTATCATATTATCAATAGCGCATTCTCCTTCAACAAAGGCCACAAATGAACTCCGGATCACTTTCTGACATCCGCGTAATCGATGCCACTCAAATGCTTGCTGGACCGATGGCGGGCACCAGGCTGGGGGACCTCGGGGCAGACGTCATCAAGGTCGAATCTCCGCACGGTGGCGAATTCAACCGGACCCACGGTTTCGGAGACTCCCGTGCAAATGATGAGATGACAACGTTTCTCGCCATGAATCGCAATAAGCGCAGCCTTGCCCTCGATTTGAAGGCGGAGGAGGGTGTAAAAGTAATCCATGACCTGGTCAAAACATCTGATGTGTTTATTCAAAATTTCCGACACGGAACGGCTGAGCGTTTAGGTATCGGTTACGAACAACTTCGCCTGATCAACCCGGAACTGATTTACTGCTCCATCACGGGCTACGGTGCTTCTGGTCCCTATCGGGACAGGCCAGGGCAGGACCTCATTGTCCAGGGTTACAGTGGCTCAATGTTTTCCGTGGGGAAAAAGGGTGACCCGCCGTTGGCAAGCGCGCTGTGGGCTGCCGATGTGATGACGGGGTATCAGGCCGCGATAGGTATTCTGGCGGCGCTTAACTTCCGCCACAGCGGCGGCGGCGGACAACACATTGAGATTGACATGCTTTCCGTCGTTCTTGATTGTCAGCTTCAGGAAATAGTGACCTATCTCAATGCAGGCTTCACACCAGAGCGGACCATGGAACAAAGCGCTCACGCTGCGATGCCCGCTCCCTATGGAAGTTACGAAACGAAGGATGGCTGGCTTAATCTCGCGATGTCCCCGCTTCCCGCCCTTGGTAAGGTCATCGAAAATGATTGGCTGTTGACTCTGGTCGAGTATGACGACGGTCATCGCCTCCGTGACGAAATATACGCTGAAATCCGAGATGCCTTCCGGGGGAAGACCACCGCCGAGTGGGTGGCACTATGCGATCAGCACGGTGTGTGGGCTGGTCCGGTGTATGACTTCCCGGAGCTCGTCAAAGATCCCCATATTGTTCACGAGCAGTACTTTGTTGATCAACCTCAACGACAGGGTGGATCGGCTAAGACCGTCCGTATCCCGATAAAAATGTCGGCAACTCCGCCAAGTATTCGACGTGGTGCACCCGGACTGGGAGAACATTCCACCGACATCCTCCACGAGCTTGGATACGACGCAGAAAGAATTGACACGCTACTTCATTCCGGTGCCGTAGCCGGTCTGGAGGACGGCACATCGTGACGTCATCGGACATCATTTTTGAGCGCCACGGCCACGTAGCTGTGTTGAGATTGAACCGGCCAGAAAAATTGAATGCTATGACCGTTGACATGGACCGCAAGATGAATGACTTTTCGTTCACGATCAATAATGACTCAACAATCCGTGCCGTCGTCCTGACTGCAAACGGTGACAAGGCTTTTTGCGCCGGGAGCGACATTACCGACCTTGATGAGTACGGCGAGAACTGGGAGTACCGCAACCGCTTTGATGCGCGAATGGATTACGCTCGGGCCATTCACGTGATTAGAAAACCGGTAATTGCGGCCGTTTTCGGGTACGTCATTGGCGGCGGCCTGGAAATGGCGTGCGCCAGTGATATTTGCTTGGCGACACCGGATGCACAGTTTGGTGCAGGGGAAATCAATTGGGGGTGGCACGGGGGTTCTGGACAAACCCAGTATCTGACCCGCAGGATGGGCCCGGGAAATGCTGCACGCTTACTGCTCACAGGTGAGCGTATTGATGCTCAACACGCAATGCGCACCGGCGTTGTGCAAGAGATTCACGACAGGGCTGAGCTCGATGCTGCCGCTTTAGCCCTTGCTCAGAACATCGCTTCGAAATCACCAATCGCGATACAAATGACCAAACACATGATCCGAGTGGCTCAAAACACTTCGCTGGATGTGGGCCTCATGGTGGAAAACGATTCGTTTAGCTACTGCATGACTACCGAAGATTCCCAAGAGGGGCAAAAAGCTTTCGCAGAAAAGCGCCCGCCGAAATTCTCAGGAAAATGACTCCGAGCGACGCTTCCCCTCACCACCGAGTCCGGATTGCGCTCGGCCAAAGGTTTGCTGATTTGTGGATTTTTCTTGGGGCAAAAAAGCATGTTCTTTTTGACACGGGGGTCGCGGGGACTCTCCGCAAAGACGTTGCCCCTGCGTTGGTGGATCTTGGCCACAGCGTCGACACCGTCGCGACCGTGGTCGTAAGTCATTGTGACGTTGATCACTGCGGTGACGTGGGCAACATCACCAAGGTTTTCTCACACGCCGCCTCCGTTGCGCACGCTGCAGACGCTGAGGCAATGGGTGATTGGGAAACTTTTCGAGCGAAACGGGGTCAAGAATTTTCACGGAACTGGGGCTTTGATGAGCCGCAGGAGACAGTCGAGTGGATGCGGGAAATGTTTGCTCCAGGTGAGATTGATACTGTCCTGGACGGCGACAGCAGTCTCACCATGGATGACGGTCGGGAACTCGAAATTTTGCATCTCCCTGGCCATACCCTCGGGCACCTAGGAATTTTTGATCGGTCTCACGGCGTACTGGCTATCTCTGACGCAATCCTGGGGAGCGCGGTCCCCCTGGCGGATGGGAGCCCGTCATTTCCCCCGACTTACCGTCATGTCGACACGTACATCGCGACGATTGCGAGGGTTCGAGAGCTAGAGCCTGACCGTTTGCTCACCGCTCACTACGGTGACTTCACCGGTGATGATCTGGTCACTTTTCTTGACCAGTCGGAGGCTTTCGTCCATCGACTTGAGGGCATCGTCCGTGAAACGGTGACGAGTCAGCCCAAAACGCTGGAAGAAATCGTTGCTCACATAAACCCTGTGATTGCGAGTTGGCCCCTGTCTGGAACCTACAATGCTCTTGCGTTCCCGGTCGCTGGTCATCTCGAGCGCCTTTTGACACAACATGTGGTTTATCGACATCACGGCACTCGAGGTTGGGAATGGACACAGTGAAAGAGGCTGTAGCGAGGTCCCTTTTGGAGAAAGCGGCCCCTCAACTGATCAACTTGAACTATGAGACATGGAATTTTGGTGACTCAACCGGGTTTGAAGCCATAATTCGTGCAGGAAAATTCCTCCATGCTCCCGAACTCACCAATTTTGCTTATGGATGGTTTAGGTCGTGGGCAACGAGGGCGACACCGTATGGCCGGCTTGATTGCACTGCCCCGGGCCTGGCTATTGTTCTCGTCGCTGAAGAGCAGCACGATGATGAGCTTCTCAGTGCGGCATTAGAACTTGGGGCCTACCTGGTCTCGCGCCGCAAAATTGGCGCGGTGTATGAAACCTGGGAACGTTCTCCCTTGATGGTGCCTTACGGGGGGGAAGAGCTTCCGGCGGATGAGCAAGAACTTCTGCGCAACCCCCCGGGTGGCTTCTTCGTCGACTGTCTTCACTTTGATCCGCCATTTTTTGCAGCGCTCGCGCGCGTTACCGGAGATGAAAAATGGCGCGAGGAAGCCATCGACCAAGCGATGGGGTATATCAACGCTTTGCAGAACCCGTCAGGACTTTTTGATCACTTCTTCCTCGATGGGGTGAACGATCGAACTTTTGGGCCTGGTTGGGGGCGCGGCCAAGGCTGGGCGCTACTGGGTTTGCTTGATGTGATTGAACAACTGGGGCTGCCAGCCAGCCATGCGATCGCGGTCGCTGCTCAGCGGCTTATTGACGCGATGATGCTGCTCCAGCTTGCCGATGGAAGTTGGCCTGTTGTCATTACCGAACCCCTGTCGGGACAAGAGCCAAGCACCGCCGCATTCATGGCGACGGGATTTCTCCGGGCAATCAAAGGGTCCCTTGTTCAGTCTGATGTGGTGCTTGAGTCCTCGGAGAGAGCGCTCACTTCTGTTGTGGAACACTGCGATTCGCAAGGGTTCCTCACAGGTGTGTCTCGAGCGGTGATGGCCTCGACAAGACCCTCCCACTATGGGCACGTACCAAGAGGGTTCAATGTGCCCTGGGGGCAAGGGCCTTTGGTCCTCGCCCTCTGTGAAGCGTTGGACCGATGAAGGAAGCGATAGTCACGGGGGCTGCGTCAGGGATAGGTCTTGCGACCGTGCAACAGCTGGTGGCTGCCAGATACCACGTCCATGCCATTGATATTAATGAAGCAGAACTTCTTCAACAGATGGCCCGTTTTTCTGACACCGTTTCGATGCACGCGGGCGATGTGAGCGATGCGTCCTTATGGTCCACCGTTGCTCAATCACTCCATGGCGGCCTCAATCTGCTTGTTCATAGCGCTTTCTCTTTAGAGGCTAAACCTCTTCATCAGCAGACTCCAGAGGGATGGACACGGCAACTGGATGTGATGCTCGGTAGCGTTCTTCATTCGATGAGAGAACTCCACGGAATCCTCTCTCACTCAGAGGGGTCTGTGGTTTTAGTCTCAAGCGTCCACTCGCATTTCGGGCTTCGAGGCCACCCCGCCTACGCTGCTGCCAAAGGTGCATTGAACGCCCTGGGGCGGCAGATGGCTGTGGAGTATGGGCCGGAAATTCGTGTGAACTCGGTGGTTCCAGGGCCCATCATGACCCCGATTTGGGAATCCGTTGACCCAGAGACCATCGGTGAGGCAGCCAAGGGAACGGCACTCAACAGGCTGGGGACAGCGGTCGAAGTCGCGGACGTCATAGTATTTTTAGCGTCTCCTCTCGCAAGCTACGTCGATGGTGCAGAAATTGTTGTCGACGGCGGGTGGAGTATCAAAAAGAATCCCTGAAAAATCAACCCACACACATCATTGCCCTAAATTGGACAAAACAATCATGACGAAAACCAGAGGCCTCTCGCCGGAAATAGCCGCCGATATTGGGCGCCGGATCATCCAGGGCGAGATGAGAGAGGGAGAATCTTTTCGACTTCAAGACATTGAAAAGTCCTTTTCGGTCAGCGTAACCGTCGCCCGTCAAGTGATGTTGGGTCTTCAAAGCAAAGGACTCGTGGAGGGTCGGCCTCGACGCGGAATCACTGTTCTTAGTCGCGAATCCTGGGACCTTCTCGACGCGGACGTCCTCCTGTGGCACGATCAGCATCTGGGGTCAATAATTGCCGACCTTGAAGAATCGAGGCTCCTGATCGAGCCGTGGGCCGCGCGCTCTGCGGCCGCTTCAGGTTCTGCGCTGGACATCAGTCGGTGCAGGGATGCGATGAGAATGCTGGAAGAAGCAACCGAGGGCGGCGACGTTGATTCGATGACAACCGCGGATCTGAAATTTCATCGCGCTCTGCTCCAAGCGAGTGGAAATTCCGTGATTGCGAGAATCGCGCGAGTCATTGAACCGGCGTTAAAACGTCGCGATGAGCTGACCATGCACGAACGAAAAAGAGAAGATCTGAATTTTCTTCCACTCCACGAGGCGATTATCGGCGCTATCGAAGCCAGAGATCCCGATGCCGCGGAATTTGCGGCACGAAAGCTTCTTGCAGAAAGCGGCACCGACAGTGCTCAAGCGCTCACAAAGCCGCAGCTATGACAGAGCGACAGGTGGCATCGCGGACAGTTCTCACCACCCTGACCTCTCGGTTGCATCAGGACTTCCGGTCGCGTCGGGAAATCTGTCGAGTCCGGGAGCTTATGCCGATTCCTGCAAGTCAATTCTGCATGCCGGAGACGGTAAGAACAGAAAAACCTCTTGTGACGTCCGCTGGCTCCAGAGGAGAGGGGACACGGGCATGAATCCGGTGTTGTGCCTCGGTGAAGCAATGGTTCTGGTCACCCCGGTTGTGGGCCGAGGGATAGATGGAGAAAGTCGATTCGGCCTCGTTCCAGGGGGTGCGGAGTCAAACGTCGCGTCTTTGCTCGCCAAGATGGGGCACGCCACAGCCTGGCTAGGCTCGTTGGGGACCGACCCTTTTGGTGATCTTGTCGTGGACGCACTCGCAGAGGATGGGGTCAATGTCGACTATGTCCGGAGGGATTCTCGATTCAGGACCGGCGTCTATTTCAAGGATTTCTCCACGGGTTCCACGCGGGTTTTCTACTACCGCAACGCGAGCGCTGCCTCCATGATGGGCCCCTCTGTTCTCGATGAGGTTGCCTTAGAGCAATGGTCAATTGTCCATATCAGTGGGATCACCCCGGCTCTGTCCGAGAGCTGCGACGCCCTGGTTCGGGGGGTGCTTGAGCGCACGTCTCTGCGATCAGACTTGGTGAGTTTTGACGTAAATTATCGACCTGCTCTGTGGCCAGTGAGTGAGGCCGCACCCATTCTTCAGGGATATGCAAACAGAGCAGATATTGTCTTTGTGGGATTAGATGAGGCGCGAGATTTGTGGGGCGTTGACACGGCTGATGATGTGCGACAACTTCTCCCTCAACCGAGGCACGTGATTGTCAAAGACTCAGACAGTGATGCTGTGGAGTTTGAGTACGACCGGATGTTTCGAGAAGTAGCACTGTCTGTGGATGTGGTTGAGAAAGTCGGTGCTGGGGACGCTTTTGCAGCGGGCTGGCTATCAGGTCTTCTCAGCAGCCGTCCCGCAGGTCAGAGGTTGCAGTTGGGGCACCTTATGGCCGCTGAAGTGCTCCAAAACACCACCGATTCTGCCCAACCACCTTCGCAACAACAGCTGAAGGCCCTGTTTGATGACAACGCTCCCAGGTTGTCAAAGGCCCAAGAATAGGTGATTGAGAGAAACGATGAAAAAAGTCTTATGACCCACACCCTAGAACGAGCGCTATCCAGGATCCACGGGGTCTTCTCGCAGGAGTCCGAGGCGACTTCGAGGCGGGAAAACCACCGATTGAGGGTGCGCAGTATTTCTGGAACGTCTTCGCTACTGTCTCGTCAACTCGAAGGGGAAGGATCACGCAATGCACTCGTCTCAATTCTTTGATCAGCACCTGGATGATCAACCGGTCATCGCAATATTTCGCGGCTACACCCCCGATCAGACAGTGGGGATGGCGCTAAAGGCATGGGAAAGTGGAGTACGGCTCGTCGAGGTTCCTATCCAAAGCGAGGCTGGGCGTCGCGCATTGACGGCTGTGGCGGAAGTGGCGAGAGAGAAAGGCCTCCCTTTTGGGGCGGGAACCGTACTGAACGTCGGTGATGTCGAATTTGCTAAGGAACAGGGCTGCAGTTTTACCGTCGCCCCGGGGCTTGATATCGATATTTGTCGCGCCACTGCTGAGGCTGGTTTGGCGCACCTACCCGGTGTTGCCTCCTCCTCTGAAGTGGGTCTTGCGCTTGCGCACGGGTACACATGGCTAAAAGCATTTCCTGCTCGTGAGCTATCGCCGGGCTGGATTACCGCTCAGCTTGGACCCTTCCCCACCATTCGCTTTGTTGCGACTGGCGGGGTAAGTGAAAAAAACGCGGAGGAGTTTTTCGGAGCAGGGGCCCGCGCTATTGGCGTGGGGGCAGCGGTTGGAGATCCACATTTGCTCGAGGTTGTGTCCCGGGCCCGAAGAAAGGAAATGCAGTGAAAATAGCGCGCATTGAAACATTCATGGTGGCACCCCGATGGCTACTTGTTCGCATCGAAACCGACACCGGAATTGTGGGGTGGGGAGAACCTGGGTTGGAAGGGTTCGCAGAGATATCGCGCACCGCCGTCGAACATATGTCGGAATACCTTTTGGGTCATGACCCGCTGCAGATTGAGCGCCATTGGCAAGTGATGACGAAGACCGGAATGTATCGAGGGGGGCCAATATTTGCGTCAGCGGTGGCAGGTATCGATCAGGCCCTCTGGGACATTGCGGGTAAGTACGCAAACATGCCGGTCTACCAGATGCTGGGCGGCCCGGCTCGAGACCGAGTGAGAATGTACGGGTGGGTGGGGGGCGATGAGCCATCCGAACTAGCGGATGCGATCAGCCTCCAACTCGAAGCGGGGTTCACCGCGGTAAAGATGAACGCCAGTGGGCGGATGAGAGTGTCGCCCACCGTTGACGACATCGATGGCGTTATAGAGCGGCTCTCTGCCGCGAGGCAAGTTTTAGGCCCCCACCGCGACGTAGCTGTGGACTTTCACGGCAGATTCACTCTTGCTGGATCGATTTGTGCGCTCCAGGTGATGGAAGAATTTCACCCGCTTTTTGGTGAGGAACCGGTACTGCCTGAACATGTCCACCGCATTGGGGACGTTGTGCAGCAGACCAGTATTCCGATTGCGACGGGCGAGAGGCTACATAGTCGTCACGAGTTCCTGCCAGCACTTCAGGCGGGGATCCGCGTTGCTCAGCCTGATTTGTCTCACGCGGGAGGCATCACCGAAGTGAGGAAAATCGCTGCACTGGCGGAGGTTTACGACGTCCAGCTTGCGCCCCATTGCCCTTTGGGCCCCATTGCTCTTGCCGCATGTCTCAACATCGGCTTCAGCACGCAGAATTATTTGATTCAGGAAATGAGTTTAGGGATTCACTACAACGAAGGCCTGGAACTGTATGACTACCTGGAGGATCCTTCAGACCTCAAACTCAAAGATGGACACATCGAGCGTTTCACGAAACCAGGTCTGGGCGTAGATATCAATGAGGCTGCTGTGCGAAAAGCGGCCCAGCAGGACCACAAATGGCGTGCCCCCCAATGGTTCCACGACGACGGCGCATTTCAGGAGTGGTGACTTCGACGCACAACTTTTCTTTGTCTGGCAGAACCCCTCGTCAAACGAGCCGTTGAGCGCGCAACGAGGGGCAGTCAAAGACAGGTGCTCCTTTGGGCCCTCCGCAGGGTATTCGCGGCCCACCGGCGTCGCAGTTGCGGTCGCTTGGCACCTTGGGGCCTAAACCCGACAGGAACCTCTCCGCTTTACACTCTGTGGGGTCGCACACCGAGATGGGCTTTGTGTCTCCGCTTGTGATGTAGAACATGAGCCACAAGCAGTGGCCCGGTGTCGTCTCGCACGAGAGGCGCCAACGTGTTGGTCGATGGCGCGTTGGCTCGCGGTATCCAGTTCTAGCTAACACTCGGTTCTCGCCAAAACTCCGTGGTTCACCTACAGCGGGTGAACCAGGCCCACAGGGGCCGGTCGGGAGTTACCCCGCCGGCCGCTGCTGTTGTCAGCGAGGCACGCACGAACAGAGCAATGGGGCAAGATTCTGCACCCAGTCGCATCCTGTGCCCCCACGTGGGTGGTTTCTGTGAACGGGGCAACACTCCCTTACTCCCTTTTCTTTTACTACGCGGTGCTCTCGACAGACCCTGAAGGTCGCTCCATCCACTATGTCGACCACCTACACGAACACTGAGTTGATCCTGTGGTCGTGGAGGGGGAAATATTTGGCCCCGCACGTGATCCACTTTTCACCAGGACTCTCGGGGGCTCGGCACCTTGATGGTGGTTCTCGAGCGGAAACTTTCATTGTCCCAGCGTGGTTAACGAGCTAGCCTGGCAACGTCCTGTCGCACAACCAACAACGACGATGGGTTGAGGCAAAATGGGTAAGCACTCTGTGTTAGATCAACTGCAGAAGGCCGGGTTTGACAAGAAACAACTCGAGCAATCGGTTGCAAGGTCTGCGGTGTGGTCGAGGGACGCTTCTCATTTTCAAATTCACCCCGGAAGCACCCTGCGAGCCCGCAACGTGGAGGACATCTCCCTGATTCTCGCCGCCGCACACGTTACGAAAACCCCCGTTACTTTTCGCTCAGGAGGCTCGTCTCTGAGTGGTCAAACTTTGGGCACCGGGCTCGTGGTTGACACCCGCACCGGCTTCCAGTCAATTATGGACATCCAGGAGGACTGTGTCACAGCGCAGGCCGGCGTGACACTTGCCCGCCTCAACGGCCACCTTCTTCGCCTCAAGAGAAAAGTCGGACCAGATCCCGCCTCTCTCGTCTCCAGCACACTCGGTGGTGCAGTCAGTAACAACTCCAGTGGAATGACGTGTGGGACGGCGAACAACAGCTACGCAACCATTCGCAGTGTGTCCATGGTTTTTGCCGATGGACAAATGTTCAATTCTGCCGGTGCGGACGCGAACGAGCGCTTGAGGCTCATCAAGCCTGAACTGGTGGCATTACTGGACGCTTTGCGAGATCGCATCCGAGGCGATCCCCTGATGGTTGCGACCATTAAGCGACTGTTCACTCTGAAGAACACGATGGGTTACAGCCTTAATGCGTTTGTGGACTACGACAGCCCTGTTGACATTTTGGTCCACCTCATGGTGGGCAGTGAGGGGACCTTGGGTTTCCTCGGAGACATCACGATGAGCTTGGGTCCGGTGTACGCCCATACCTCCACAACGCTCTTGCTGTTTGAGAGTTTGGATTTGGCCAATGATTCGCTGATGCAGATTATTGGGCATGCCCCTGCGGCCATCGAACTGATGGATCGCACCTCCCTTGCCGCTTTAGACGCTGAGGGCCTCCTGCCTGATGAGCTGGGCTCGAGGGTCTCCAAACAGTCCGCTGCCGTGCTGGTGCAGTTCGAATCAGACAACGAGCAGGAGCTGGAGAATTCGTCGACACAGTTTCTGAGGGCATTTAAGAAAGCCGTCGTATTTGGGGGCGTCACCGACCCGGAACTGCGGGCTCGGCTGTGGGCGCTTCGCAAAAATCTCTATGCCATTGTCGCCAAGGCACGACCGGCTGGCACCACCGCTCTGTTAGAGGATGTTGCCGTTCCGCCGGAGAAAATCACCTACGCGTGTAAAGAAATCTCCCGCATGTGTGAGCGGCACGGGTATGGAACCCCGGTCATTTTTGGTCACGTTCGAGACGGAAACATTCATTTCATGATCTCGGATGACTTCTCACAACCTCACCGCATCGCCGCATTTGAGGGCTTCACCAAAGACTTGGTTGACCTTGTTCTTGGTTTGGGCGGGAACCTCAAGGCGGAACACGGCACCGGCAGAGCAATGGCACCCTTCGTAGAAGCTCAATTCGGGCCCGAGCTCACACAAATTATTCGAGAGATTAAACACGGCTTTGATCCTTCGGGAATCTTGAACCCCGGGGTGATCATCGCGGCCAGCGAAACCGGGTATCTCGAAAACCTGAAGACCGTCGTTGCGGTAGATCCAATTATCGATTCCTGCGTGGAATGTGGATACTGCGAATCGTCGTGTCCGAGCCAAGGGCTGACGCTGACACCTCGCGAACGTATTGTTGCCTACCGTGAGCTCCCTGGCCAGACCGGGAAGGCGAAGAAAGAGTTGGCTAAGGAACTCCACTACCAAGCTGACCAGACGTGTGCAACGGATGGGATGTGTGCGATTAACTGTCCCGTGGGTATCAACACAGGAACTTTTATCAAGGAGATACGAGCACAAGAGCAGACGCGGTTATCCCAGACACTCGGAGTAGCCATGCAGGCACACTGGGGCCGAATCGCTGCAATAGCAGGGCTTGGGCTCAGAGTGGCCAACAGGGTCCCTGCCTTGGCGCGCCAGGCCTCCAAGGCGCTTGCTGCCATCGCGCCCCAAGGAACAACACCGAAGTGGGACGCCCATGTGGTGGGCACCGGGTTTAGTCGCAAGAAGCTCGAGTCCCCGTCACAGGCTCCCTTTACCTACCTGCCTTCGTGCATGAATGAGATTTTTGGGGACTCCGCGATCCCCGAAATTCTGCGAATTGCGGCAGAGCATGGTGTGGCAGTGTCGGTTCCAGAGAACCTCACCCAGTTTTGTTGCGGAACCCCGTTTAGCTCAAAAGGGTTGACCAGAGCGTATGCACAACAGGTGGCAAAAAATGCAGAGATGTCGCTCTCATTGGAGGGGACACAACTCGTCATTGATGGTTCATCGTGTCACCAAACGCTGTCGGCACAATTGGAGCGTCCCGTGCTGGAGCTGTCCGAGTTTGTGGCAGCAGAGCTCCTGGATGTTCCGGTCAAAAAGAGGCACGACGTGATAATTTTGCACCCCACGTGTAGCGGTGTTGCCACGGGAAGTAACCGTGCAATGGAAACTATTGCTCGTCACATTGCAGAAGAAGTGGTTATTCCCACTGACTGGAAATGTTGTGGTTTCGCCGGCGATCGCGGTCTGCTGTTGCCGGAGCTGACGAGCAACGCAACCGCCCTAGAAGCCCGTGAAGTCGGCAATCGCGAAGGCCTCCTGGTCTCCAACAATCAACCGTGCCAAATCGGAATGAGTGGCGCTACGGGGGGAACATATGTTTCGATTCTCGAAGCATGGTTGCAAAGTGTGAGGTAGGCACAGCCCCGGCAACCATTTCTCCACCTGCCCATTCCGACAGTTCACGCGGTGGGCTGCGAACTTTTACGGAGTGTCGATAAAGGTGGCGCGGGAGTAAGACCTTCGCGGAGAGAAGCGGATGGAAAAAAGGCGACCCGGCCCCTATCCTCTTGGCGGAGAGGAACGTACACCTGACGGCGACACTTCGGGAACCGGGTCTTTATGAACTCTAGTACGAGAGGCAACGAGGTGTGGAGGCTAGGCCTAAGTGGCTGGAGGATAGAGAGATTCCCGGCCCCGCAAAAAGCCGGGGCGAATGCTCATAGCGCCCATGGTGGGCAAGCCCCCGCATGTGGCCGGGCCTGGCCTATGGGCCCCAGCAGGTGTGCCGACACGGAGCGCTCCTGAGTTCTGACATTGCTGTCGCCCCCGGTCCCGATCTCTCAAAGTTTGGCGGCTATCGCCACCTGACAAGTTGGAATAGGGGGGTGAAAGCTCACGAGCGCGCTCACCTGTGCGCCCTCTGCGCTGACCATCCCTTCTTCGGTGATGAGGCACTACAATCTTTATTGTTTGGGCCTTCGAACATTACGGGCGATGTGGAGCAAGGGTGATGGAAATGCGAGCGAACAGTCGGGGAATAGTTGCTTTTGGGGTATTGGCTTCTGTGGTGCTGTCTGGTTGTGCAAGTGGCGAGACTGCCGCAGAGGAGGACGATATCCCCGTGGTGCTGACCACCTTCACCGTGTTGGCTGATATTGCGCAAAACGTGGCCGGTGAACATCTGCTCGTGGAATCCATTACCAAGGTCGGCGCCGAAATTCACGGCTACGAGCCCACCCCCGGGGATATCGCCAAAGCCGTGAATGCTGATCTCATCCTCGATAACGGCCTCAACCTGGAAGCGTGGTTTGTCCAGTTTGTTGACCAGGTCGATGTTCCCCACGTTGTGGTGTCCGCCGGCGTCGAGGTGATAGACATCACCGGAGACGCCTATGCGGGCAAACCTAACCCCCACGCGTGGATGAGCCCGGTTAACGTGCAGATTTATGTCGACAATATGGTTGATGCTTTTAGCGACCTTGCTCCCGAACACGCAAGTGATTTTGTGGCCCAAGGCGAAGCCTATAAAAAGCAGCTCCAAGCTGTTCAGGACGACCTGGTCGAGTCGCTTTCGTCGCTGCCAGCCAACCAGAGGGCGCTGGTCACGTGTGAAGGAGCATTCTCCTACCTCGCCCGGGATGTGGGATTGACGGAGGTCTACATTTGGCCGGTGAACGCAGAATCTCAGGCCACCCCACGGCAAATTACCGCTGTCATTGAATTTGTGCGCGAGAACGCGATACCCGCCGTGTTTTGCGAATCCACGGTGTCCGATCGGCCCATGATGCAGGTGGTGGAAGCTACCGATGCCCGCTTCGGTGGAATCCTCTACGTCGACTCCCTGTCGGAACCCGATGGTCCCGTTCCCACCTACCTCGACCTCCTTCGCTACGACGCAGAGGTCATCATCCAGGGGCTGCGCGGAGATAATTCGTGAATGCAGCCATCGAGCTTCAAGACATTGCTGTTCGCTATGGCGAGCACGTCGCCCTCGATGGGGTGAACCTCAGCATTGACCAAGGCCTGGTCACGGCCTTGATAGGGATGAACGGCTCCGGGAAATCCACACTGTTCAAAACCATTATGGGTTTGGTGAAACCCGAGCGGGGGACCACCACTCTTGCCGGCGGCGACCCCGACACAGCGAGGAAGACAGGCCGAGTGGCTTATGTTCCCCAGGGGGAAGAAGTGGACTGGCAGTTCCCTGTGTCTGTGCGCGAGGTGGTGATGATGGGCCGTTACGGCCATCAAGGTTTCACCAGGCGACCCTCGAAGGCCGATCACGACGCTGTGGATCATGCACTTCACCGAGTGGAGCTGACAGAGCTTGCCAAGCGCCAAATTGGTCAGCTTTCGGGAGGGCAACGCAAAAGGGCTTTCGTGGCCCGCGCCATCGCCCAGGGCGCCGACATCGTGCTGCTTGATGAACCCTTCGCAGGCGTTGATAAACGCCTCGAGGGGGCCCTGGTCAGTCTGCTGCGCGAATTAGCGGGGGAGGGCAAAACCATTGTGGTCTCCACCCACGATCTGCAATCGCTGCCGGCGCTTGCAGATCGTGCCGTCTTGTTGCTTCGCCGGGTGCTTTTTCACGGTTTGGTGAAAGATGCTCTGGTGCCGGAACAGCTCACTCGAGCGTTTGGTTTGGACGTGGGGGATGCGCCGTGAGCCTTCTTGATCTCATCCTGGAACCGCTGGCGTATGACTTTATGGTCCGCGCTATTGCCACCACGGTGGTCGCTGCCGTGGTGTGTGCTGTGCTGTCGTGCTGGCTGGTCCTGATTGGCTGGTCCCTGATGGGCGACGCCGTGTCTCATTCGGTGCTGCCGGGGGTCGTCATTGCCTACGCCATCGGTGCTCCTTTTGCTGCTGGGGCACTGGTCTTTGGTGTGTTGGCCGTCGCGCTGATCGGCGTAATTCGTGCCACCAGCCGAGTAAAAGAGGACGCGGCAATGGGCATCGTGTTTACCACCCTGTTTGCTCTGGGTGTGGTGTTGATTTCGGTGATGCCGAGCCAGACAGATTTGATGCACATTATTTTTGGCAACATTTTGGGGATTTCTCCTAGCGAAATGCTGCAAATTGTGGTCTTGGCCGCTGTGGCGTTGACCATTTTGTTAGCCAAGCGTCGGGATTTCACCCTTTTTGCCTTTGATCCCAGCCACGCCCACGCCATTGGTTTGAGCCCCCGCTTTTTGGGGGGACTTTTGCTCGGAACACTCGCTCTCACGGCTGTGGTTGCACTCCAGGTCGTTGGCGTGGTGCTGGTTATTGCACTGCTGATTATTCCCGGAGCAACCGCATACTTGTTGACTGACCGGTTTTCCACGATGCTTGTGATTGCACCCATCATGTCGGCGCTCAGCTCGGTGGTGGGTATCTATTTGAGCTACTGGTTAGATGCCTCCTCCGGAGGGCTCGTCGTCGTTGTCCAAGGAGTTGTTTTTGGACTGGTCTATCTTCTGAGCCCCCGGCACGGTCTGGTGGGCAAACGGCTACAAGCCAGGCGCTATGCACGGATGAGCCCGGCTACTCCAGCAGCCTGAGCGGGTTCCCGCTGCGCTACGGGAGGCGCGTGATCCACACGGAGCTGGTCACAGAGGGCCCCAAGTTCACCGGGGCTGCACCATCTCGGTGGAGTTCCCGCGAATCAGAAAAGGCTGCACCGTCCACTACGGTGACGATGTCGCCGATGGCAATTCCTCGCTCGGCAAAGAACTGCAACAGTTCAGGGTCCTCATCAGAAATGCGTTCGATGCGGACGCCCCCGGGTGTGGTTGCTGCGAGCGTCACGGCCGCCGGCATGTCCACGGAGCCATCCCCACGGGGAATAGGGTCCCCGTGGGGATCCCGTGTGGGGTGGCCGAGAAGTTGATCAATGCGGTCGATCATGAAATCTGACACCGCATGTTCCAGTGTCTCTGCTTCGTCGTGGACTTGGTCCCATCGAAACTCCAGCGTTTTCACCAGGAACGTTTCGATAAGGCGATGGCGGCGAACCATTGCCACGGCGTGCTGGCGTCCTTCTGCCGTGAGCGATACCGAACCGTAGGGGGTGTGTTTGATTAAACCCTGGTCGGTAAGTTTTCGAATGGCATCGGAGGCTGTAGAAAGTTTTACCCCGGCCTTTGCTGCCACCTGAGACGCGGTGACCGGGTCGGTCGACCATTCACCGAGGCCCCACACAACCTTCAGATAGTTCTGGGCACTCGTAGACAAAGTTGACACGGACATAGGAATATTTTATCAAACATTAAAGTTCGGGCAGCCGAAGAGTGCCAAGCTGACCAGGACGCATCTGCGTATAGCGGGTGTTCTCCTGTGGCGGCATTCTTCCCGTAAGGGCTTGCGCGCCATTCCTGTCGTGTGAGGGTCTAGCCGGGAAGGCGCGTTTCCTCCATCGGATCAAAGAGGTGGGCGCTACCAAGACGGAAATCAAGGGACACGGTGCCACCTCGAGATAGTCCCTGCAGAGCACCTGCCTCCACCACACTGGTGAGCTTGGTGCCCTCAAGCTGCAATGAGACAACGGCTCGGGGCCCAAGAAGTTCAATCTGCGTAATGGTGGCAGGACCCGCGGGATCTGCAGTGAGCAGGAGGTCTTCGGGACGGAGCCCCACCAGGACATCACCCCGGTGTTGGGACACTAAGGGCCAGCTGTGGCCCTCTGGCGTCTGGAACGTCGTGCCATCGAGAGTGCCCCGCAGAATATTCATTTTGGGGCTTCCCACAAAGGTGGCAACAAAGACGCTGTTGGGGCTTCCATACACTTCGGCAGGAGACCCCACCTGCGCGATTTTTCCTTCGCGCATCACGACCATGCGGTCGGAAAGGGTCATGGCTTCTTCTTGATCGTGGGTGACATAAATGGACGTGATGCCCAGTCGCTTTTGAATGGCGAGAAGTTCACTGCGAGTTTCCACCCGCAGTTTCGCATCCAGGTTGCTCAGCGGTTCATCGAAGAGGAATACGGCGGGTTCGCGGATGATGGCTCGCCCGATTGCCACACGCTGCTGCTGTCCACCGCTGAGCTCTTTGGGCTTTCGGCCCGTCAGTTTTCCAAGCCCCAGTGAGTCAGCAATCTCCTGAGCTCTGACCCGCGCTTCCCTACGAGGCGTTTTGGTTGCGCGTAAGGGGAAAGCAATGTTTTCGAGCACGGTGAGATGAGGGTAGAGGGCATAGTTTTGAAACACCATCGCGATGTTTCGGTCTTTCGGTTCCAGGGCGGTGACATCTCGATCGTTAATTTTTACCGACCCCGAGGTGACCGTCTCAAGACCCGCGACCATTCGTAGAGTGGTTGATTTTCCGCAGCCGGAGGGCCCCACCAAGACGGTGAAGGAACCGTCGGGGAAATCCAGATCCAGGCGTTCGACAATCGTGGTGTTGCCGTATGCCTTATGCACTCCTTCGAGTGTCACTGTGCCCATGTGGTGCCTTCCTAGTATTTGACTGCGCCGCCGCTAATGCCTTGGACCAACCGTTTTTGGATGAAGAAACTTGCGATCACAACGGGAATGACCGCAACAAGAATTGCTGCACTCATGCTGCCAAGCTCAACCCCTCTGAAGGTGTTGAATCCTGCGATGGCCACCGGCAAAATGGCGGACCGGCTGGGGGTCAGAATCAAGCCGTAAAACATGTCATTCCACGACAGCGTGAAGCCAAAAATAATGGCCGCGCCCAACCCCGGATACACCTGGGGGAGAACAACCAAGAGGAACGCTTTGAATCGCGTGAACCCATCCACCCGGGCCTGCTCTTCCAGCGATTTGGGGACCGAGTCAAAAAACCCAATGAGGAACCAGGTGACCACCGGCAACACGAAACTCAGGTGGGCAAAAATGAGCGGCAACAGGGTGTCGTTCACCCGCAATACGTAGGCGAGGGTGAGAAACGGGAACACCAAGACCGCAGGCGGCAACACTTGGGCTGCCAAAATACCAAAACGTGTCGCCGCACCACCGGCCTTATATTGCGAAATCACATAGGCGGCACCGGACCCTGCGATGGCACTGATGGTCACGGTAATTCCGGCAACAAGAGCGCTTCTGCCGGCAGCTTCAAGAATTCCCGCTTCGAAGACAAAACGCCAGTTCAGCAGTGAGGGCTCAAAGAACAGGAGGCTTGGGTCGTTGAGCTGAGGCGCAGTTTTAAAGCTTGCGAGCGCCACCCACACAATCGGGAACAGCACGGTGATGAGGGCAAAAAACAGAAAAGCGTTGCGAAGAGAGCCAAGGATTCGGGCGTTGGTCATCGGTGCGCGCTCCGATCAAGGCGACGAAAGAGGAAAATGATGAGAGGCAACACGATGGCCAAAAGGATGAAGGCCATCGAGCTCGCTTCGCCCAGCCGGAAGAATTGGATTCCTGTTTGGTAGGTGAAGTACTGAATGGTTTCCGTTTCTGTGCCTGGGCCGCCACGAGTGGTGGCATAGACGTATTCGAACACTTTGAGCGCATCCAACGACCGGAGCAGAATGGCCACGCTCAGCACCGGCACTAACAGCGGCAGCGTGATGCGTCGGAAAATATAGAACGCTCCAGCCCCATCAACTCGTGCCGCTTCCATCGGTTGCTGGGGAATGGACTCCAGCCCTGCGAGTAACAAAAGAACCATAAAGGGGGTCCACTGCCACACGTCGATCATGGCGAGGGTGAAAAGAGCGTTTCCGGATCCCAGGAAGTCGTAGCTGACGCCGAGGGAGCGCAGCAGTTGGGGGATTGCCCCCAACTGGTCATTGAGCAAAAACCTAAAGGTGAGCCCGACCGCAATGGGGGTAATAAACATGGGTGCTAAGAGCATTGCTCGGGTAATGTCCCTGGCCCATTTTTGTTTCTGCAAAGAAAGGGCAATGAGTAACCCCAGGACAGTTTCAAACGAGACGGCAATGAGCACATAGGTGGCGGTTGTCCCGATTGCCCCCCACAGGCCATCGTTGGTGAGGCTTGAGACGTAGTTATCCGCACCCACGAACTCTGCAGGGCCCTGCTGGGTCAAGCTGAAATCGGTGAGACTGAGATAGAGAGCATAGAAAAGGGGAAGCCCGACAGCAACTGCCGCCACTGCAAGCAGGGGCAGGAGCATCCGAAACTGAAAAACACGCACGGACGTCATCGTTGCTGTCGGGCTCTCCTTCATCGATTCAGAGACTAACCCTGGATCTCGTTGATTGCTGCGTTCGCTGCGGCGAGAGCATCTTCAACGCTCTTGGTGCCGGCGACAGCCTCGCTCAGTTCCGTTCCCACGGCCTGAATCATTTCTTCACCACTTGCACCCTCGGAGAGAGGAGCAGCGTTGGAGAGAATGGCGATGATCGCTGCGTAGTAGTCAGCGCCGAAGCCTTCGGCCAGAACAGATTCGTTCTGGAGAGTGCTTTCACGGATTGCTGCTCCGCCGGCGATAACCCTCTGCACGTCAACCTCTTTCGAAGTCAGCCATGACACGAATGCCCATGCGGCGTCAGCGGATGCTGAGTTGCTCGGAATCGCCCAGGTCCAGGAACCGAGAACCTGCTTGCCACCGGGCATGGGAGCGAGCTTGAAGTCACCGGCAAGCTCACCTGCGTCAGGGGAGTTCAATGCGGGCAAGTTCCAGTTGTAGCTCACCATGGCAGCGGACGAGCCGGTCGACACGGAACGGAATGCCTCATCGAAGGCCCAGTTCAGGCTGTTCTCCGGTGCTGCACTGTTGTACAGGTCGATGTAGGCCTCGAGAGCTTCCTGAGCTTCAGGGCTGTCGAGGGCTCCAGAACCGTCTTCGTTGTAGATGGACCCACCTGCGGAAAACAGGAAGTTAGCCCACTCTTCAAAGATTTTGTAACCGCGCTGAGGCTGCATAGCAAGCCCCGTCTGGTCACCGGTGGTGAGAGCCTTCGAGGTGACAACGAGTTCATCAAGCGTCGTGGGGACCGCAAGGCCAGCTGCGTCTAAGGTCTCCACGTTGTACAGGTAACCCAGGGCGTAGTTGTAGAACGGAACGCCATAGGTCACGCCGTCAACATCGGCGATTTCGCGCAGAGGGCCGAAAAAGTCCTCATTGTCGAAGTCTGTGGTGTTGGCGATTCGTTCATCTAAGGGCTCCAAGAAACCAGCAGGAGCAAAATCATCCATCCACGGGTTATCCGCAACAATCAAGTCGTAGGTAGCGTCTGAGGACTGGAACGAAGCAATGAGCTTGTCCCGCATCTGGTCAAAAGCTAGAGCTTCAATCTCGATGGTGATGTTGGGGTACTCCGCGTTGAAGTCTGGGATGAGACTCTGGACGATGTCGGTGTCGGGTACTGCTTCCATCAGAATTCGAACAGTTGCCGTGGTGTCCGCGGCAACTTCTCCGACGCCGGAGGATTCAGCGTCAGCGTCAGTGCCCGTGCCCGTTGCGCAACCAGCAGCCAGAAGAGCTGTGGTTCCCAATAGAGCAATGGTACGAGTGAGGTTTTTTCTCACGTGATGTGCCTTCCTTTCTTTCGTGGTGTTTTCCAGAGACCCCGAATGGGTCCTAGTCCATGTAGGCGCCGCCGTTGACCGACAGCGCCTCACCGGTGATGAAGCGGGCCTTGGATGAAAGCAGAAACCCTACGGCGTCTGCGACATCTTCTGGCTGCTGCAACCTATTGAGCGGAGTGTCCGCAATCCACAAAGCTTCTACTGCGTCTGGGGTGGTGCCTCGCAGTTCTGCCTCCCACGCGAGTTCACGTTCCTGCATGGGGGTTTGGACGTAGCCCGGGCACACCGCATTCACAGTGATGTTGTGGGGGGCCAGTTCAAAAGCCATTGCCTGGGTCAGACCCACCACGCCAAACTTTGAGGCGACGTAGTCGGTGAGATAGGGGACCCGCCCCTGTTTTCCTGCCATGGATGCGGTGTTAATAATCGTTCCGCCTGTGCCCTGCTCCAGCATCACGCGTGCAGCTGCCTGGCCGCAAAGAAAAACACCGCGAAGGTTAATGTCCATCGTGAATTGGTATTCCGCTTCTGAGATATCCACGAAGGGCCGCATTTTTGAAACACCCGCGTTGTTAACCCAAGCATCAAGCCCCCAGCGGGCAGAAATGTGTGTTGCGAGAGCATTAGCCTCGGTAGCGTCTGTCACATCAAGTGGGTGGGCCTCGTGCTCGATACCGTCCCGCACTGGCAAGGCTGCTCGCGTTGTTTCGGCGGCCTCAGAGTCGATGTCGGTGACCATCACTCTCCAACCAAGTGCGGCAAGCTCTCGGGAGATAGCTCTACCGATTCCTGATCCGGCTCCGGTGATTACAACGGTGGACGTCATCGTCTGGTCCTTTCTGATAACTGGTGCGCAAGAGGGGTGGTGACATCGGAGAGCTCGCGCCACTGGTGGTAGGCAAGCTCGTAGGTGTGATGAACCTCGAGACGAGGTTCCACTGAGGGGCCCAGTGTGACATAGTCAGAAATTCTTTCGAAACCGTCAATCTGTGACGCGCCGACCCCGGCAATCACGGCCGCTCCCAACGATGCGCCGGGATGATCCACGACGGGGTGCAGATCCACCCCGAGAATATCGGCGTGAATCTGGACCCACAGCGTTGACTTGCTTCCCCCATTGGTCACCATGGCGCGAGTGAGGGGAACACCTAATTCACGAAATACATCGACGTGCTGTCGGAATCCAAAAGCTATGGCATCGAGAACAGCCCGATACATGTCACCCCTGGTCGTGCCAAGGTGCATGCCGAAAAATACTCCGCGAAGATCAGGATCGTGAAGGGGGCTCTTTTCCCCGAGGAAGTAGGGCAGGCATAGGATTTCACCGGGTTTCGATTCTCTTGCCTCCTGATCAAGAAGCTGAAGGTCGTCCACTCCCACGAGTGCTTGAAACCAGCGAATGAGGCTTCCGCTGGTTGCCATGCACCCGTTTGGCAACCACGCTCCAGGAACAGGGTGCGCATCAAGATACAGCCGCGAGTCGACCATCGGAGTGGCGGAGCTCACCAGGATGTCTCCTGCTCCACCAAGTTTGATCAGCCAGTCGCCTTCGTTGGCGACACCCGCCCCGTACGCGGAAAGAACATGGTCGGCACCGCCGACATAGAGCGGTGTGGCTGCGGGCAGGCCCATCGCGCTGGCTGCTTTCTCGCTGAGGTAGCCCACACATGCACCTGCTTTTTCCACATCGGGTATCACCGATGCGGGTATGCCTGCAGCATCGCGGATGGTCTCGTGGGGTGTGCCATCAATGTAGAAAAGACCTGACTCCAGCGCCCAGTTCTGCTCAAGGTGAGGAGTAGCTCCCAGAGCGACTAAAACCCAGTCGTAACTTCCCAAAATGTGCGCTGTGGCCGCCCACAGGTCGGGTTCGTTGGTGCGGAGCCACATGAGCGTGGGTGCAACAGATTGCTGGCTGAGAGCCGATCCGGTGTCTGCTACACAATCAACGTCGACCAGCGCTTTCGACAGCTCCGCAATTTGTTCTGATGCCCGCGCATCATTTTGCAGAATGGCTTTACGAAGGGGCTGGAAGTTCTTATCAACGGCGATAACAGCGGGAACCATACCGCTAGTCGAGATACCCACTACCTGGTGCGGGTCGATTGCGGAACTTGTCAACAGTTCCTGCACACCGGAATAGATGTTCTCCAACCACTGGGAAGGGTCGGCCTCGGAAAATCCTGGCTGACCGGAGTGCAGGTCGCAGGGCCTTGACGCCGCGGCAATGACTCCCACACCTATTTCGAGGAGAACCATTTTGGTTCCTGTGGTGCCAATATCGATCCCGAGCGTGTAGGAATTCACCGCACCACCTCGGGCTGCGCAGTGACGGTGATGACCTGCATGCCGTTCGAGCGAGCTTCTTTCACACTCGGGTGATCCTCTGGAGCATCGGTCACCAAAATGGCGAAGTCGGACAGATCAGCAATTTTCACCAGAGCCATTCGACCAAGCTTCGTATGGTCTGCTGCGATAACGACTCGTCGTGACGAGGCTATTCCTGCCTGTTTCACGTGGGCCTCGTCGTAGTGGGAGTCAGAGATTCCTCCACGAAGGTCTACGCCGGCAACCCCCATGACAAAAGTGTCGCAATTAAACCGACGCACACTGTTGATGGCTTCGGGACCAATGAGACTCAGTTCGCCTGTGCGTAGCTGTCCCCCTGTGAGATACACGGTGGTGTCTGGCGCATCGGCCAGTTCCAGACCAGCCAGGGTGCTAGGCGTCACGATGGTGAGTTTGAGGTCTTTGCGTCTGATCGCTCTCGCCACACTCAACACGGTGCTCCCGCTATCCAGCAGCACAGTTTCGCCGGGAATGAGCAGTTCCACTACGGCCTGTGCGATGCGTTCTTTTGCTTGGGCGGACGCGGAGGCTCGTGATTCGAAGGGTGGTTCAGTGGATGTACTGCGCACGGAGATAGCTCCACCGACAATTCTGCGCACGAAGCCGTCGGCCTCAAGTGCCTCCACATCCCGGCGGATAGTCATCTCCGACACACCGAACTGTGTGGCCAGCGATTGGAAGTCGACCTCTCCGTAGGCTGCCACTTGTCCGGCGATGTTTTCTCGGCGTTGTGCGACATCCATTTGCTCACGTTAGCTTAACTTTTTGAGTAAATCACACCGAAAAGGTCACAAATGTGTAAAAATTACATTTCGTGCTACTTTACTTGAGAATATTTCCCATCACACGGTGTGGTGGGTGTTGTTACAACAATGGAGGAGATAGTTCGTGAATAACTGGATGAGCGAAACTTTCGGTGTGACCAAACCGGTTATTTCGATGTTGCATTTGATGGCGCTTCCCGGTGATCCTGGGTTTGACTCTGCGGGTGGCATGGCGGCTGTTGTTGATCGGGCACGGCGTGAGTTGGACTCTTTGCAAGCCGGTGGTGTGGACGCGGTGATGTTCTCTAACGAGTTCAGCCTTCCCTACTTGACCAAAACAGAACCCTTGACGGCTATTTCAATGGCTCGCCTGATTGGTGAACTCCAGAGTGATCTGCGTGTGCCCTTTGGCGTGAACGTGCTGTGGGATGGGTTGGCATCTATTGATCTTGCTGCTGCCACGGGGGCATCGTTTGTGCGCGAAATTTTCACCGGTGTGTATGCGAGTGATTTTGGTTTGTGGAACACCAATGTGGGCGAAGCGGCTAGGCATCGTGCCCGAATTGGTGCGGGGAATGTGAAGTTGCTGTTCAATATTGTTCCCGAATCGGCCGTCTATCTTGCACACCGTGACATTGAGGATGTGACGCGCAGCACCGTGTTTGCGACGTTGCCGGATGCGTTGTGTGTGTCGGGTTTGACTGCCGGTGCGCCGACGGACACCCAAATTTTGACCAAGGTAAAAGCTGCCGCCGGTGATGTTCCGGTGATTGTGAACACGGGGGTTCGGGCGAACAATGCTGTGGAGCAGCTAAGCATTGCTGACGCTGCGGTGATTGGGACGTTTTTCAAAAAGGACGGGGTGTTTGAAAACCCTGCCGATCAGTCCAGGGTTGAAGAGCTGATGTCGGTTGTGAAGAAAGCGTTCCGCTAAAGCGGACCTGCGTCCGGGGCTATCGACGACAGCTGAGGTGACCTCGTCGATATCGCCGGAGAACACCAGGGGCACAAAAGACGCCTCAAGGGTGGGGGACTTGACCCCTCCACACGCTGGTTACGTACGGGGGCACCGCCCCCAGACACCATGCCCGAGGCCCTGGGTGAAAAAATTGTGAGGGCGTGAACATTTCCACTCCCGTGTCCACCACCGTCTTTTTCACTGAGCTCGGCGCTAACCTGTAGCGGTGATGCAGGAGCGTTCTCGAATAAGAACCCGCGCCAGGTACTCGGTGGGGGCTCTCTCCGTGCTTGCGATGATGGTGCTGAGCTCTTGTACCCTGCCCACCCCTCAAGCGGTGGAACAACGGGAGCCGGTGGTGTTGGAGCTCGCAGCCCCAGAAGACAGCCACACTGTGGAGGCTCCACTCGAGCCTGCTCCATCAAACGTTGACCCCCTCACGATTCGTGTGGAGGAGGCGATTGCGCAGATGGATATTCGGACCAAGCTCGCTGGGTTAATGGTGGTGACTGTCTCGGGAATGGATCCCCTGGCTCACCGGGAAGTGATGGAACGAATCCCCGCGGCAGGTTTTTTGCTCGGTGCAAGCAACCTGGTGGGCGATAGCGAAGCTACTCGGGCATTGATGGCCTCCTTGCAGGAGGGCTCAGAGTTCCCGTTGATGATGGCGGTGGATCAGGAGGGATCACCGGTTGCCCGCATAGCCGGTGATGATTCCCCTGGTGCACGGGTGTTGGGTTCAGGGTCGCTTGCCGATACTGCGGCAGCTTTTCTTTCTCGCCAGCAGCTGGTCGATAGGGCCGGCGCCAACGTGAACTTTGGACTGGTCGCTGATGTGAGTGGGGGCCCCCGTGCCTACATTCACTCGCGTTCTTTTTCCACTGCACCCCAGGCGGTCTCCGATCACGTGGTGGCTGCTATTGGTGTGGGAGTTTCCGAGGTTGCCCAAACGCTGAAACATTTCCCGGGTCACGGAATGGTCTTTGAAGATTCCCATCTGGAAATTCCTGTTGCCGAGCTCAGTATTGAGCAGTGGCGGGCGACACACGCTCTGCCCTTCATCGCGGGTATTGCGGCGGGCGCCCCGCTGGTGATGACCGGCCACATTCGCGTTCCCCGAATCAGCAAAGACCCCGCATCGCTGTCCAATGACTGGGTTGACATTCTTCGAGGAGAGCTGGGTTTTCAGGGCGTGATCATCACCGATGACCTCTCCATGCTCGAAAACTCCGGCGAGGAGAGCTATCGTGATCCGGCAAGAAACGCCGTAGCGGCGATGATTGCCGGAAACGATCTGATTTTGTTGGCGGTGGATCCGGGGGTCGACCCCACCTATTCGACCTATGACACCGTGCTTGCCGCCCTGGAGGCTGCGGTGGCAGAGGGAGCTATCAGTGAAGACCAGGTGGATGCTTCCCTCGTTCGGGTGCTGAGGCTTCGTTCAGGCTTGGGGACCCCCTAAGCCGTCCTGTTCATCCTGTTCATCCGATAAACCTCTGCATCAACGTTGGCCTCCGTGATGTTCTGTCTGCTGCCGTAGGCATCCCAGCCAGCCACCAGGGCACCAACGCCCATTCCTGCAATGGCCCAGACAGGCCAGAAGTAGACATTGGGGGTAACCAGAAACCAGATTATCGAGAGAACGGCAGCAATAAAGAACCACACGAAAAGGTAGTTCCTAAAGTCAACTTTGGCTCTCAGTCTGTAACGTGCGGCTCTTCGATTATCATCTAGCATCATGTCGCTCGTATCTACACCCTAGTCAATATCTCGACGCAGGCTAGAGCTCACGGCGACCACGGCAAAGATTACGCCGTAGCCCAGCAGCAGCAGCGTTGCCACCAGGGGGGACAGGTAGTTTCCGGTGTCGAGATTAAACTGCGCGGATTGCACATCCAGAGCAATGATTGCGGTGATGAGACCGGAGAGGAAAAACTTTCCCTGTTCGGGCAGAAGCACCAGCAGAATCGGTTCAATAGCGAACAGCCAGATCAGCACACTCATGATGGCAATGAGTTGTGAACGGAGCAGTGCGCCCACCGCAGCGCCAAAAATTCCCAACACCACACCGGACACCACTGCAGCGATCGCGGTGTTTGGGAAAACCTCGGGTGAGGGAGACGCTGCCTCCGGGTAGCCGAGCAGGGCCAGGTATCCTGCCGCCACTCCAACACCGGTGGCGAGCACCTGAACACTGAGCCCGGCAACGCCTGCAACAACCAATTTTGCCGCCAGGACACGACCTCTGCGCGGATGGGCAACAAATGTTGCTACCGCGGTTCCGTGCCTGAACTCGCCGGCAACGACAAGAACACCAATGATTACCGAAAAAATATAGCCAGAAATAGCGTTGGCATATACAGAGTCCACAACGTTCGTGTCGGCGAGCGTGCCAAACCCGAGCCCCGCTGCCGTGTGGTCAATAATCAGCGGTGTTACGGCTGTGCCAAGGGTGGAAAACAGTATTGCGGCGACCAGTAACCACCACATAGCGCGCTGATAGACCAGTTTGAGCAGCTCGGCTCTGAGAATTCTCATTCCTTTTCGCCTCCGGTAAGGCGCAAGAAAGCCTCCTCGAGGCTGTCCCCCTGAGTGACCTCGCCAAGGGTGCCGGAGGTGACAAGTTTTCCCTTGTTGATAATGATCACATCGTCCACGATGCCCTCGAGCTGCGCCAACTGGTGGGACGAGACTAAGACGGTGGTTCCCGCGGCGGATTCCCGGGAAATAAAACGGCGAAGCCAGGCTATGCCCGCCGGGTCCAACCCGTTTCCGGGTTCATCCAGAATGAGGACCTCAGGTTTCCCCAGGATTGCCGCGGCCAAAGAAAGCCGCTGCTTCATTCCCAGGGAAAAACCTTTGACCCGTGTGTCTCCCGCATCGGTGAGCTCTACTTCTCCCAGCACCTCGTCGATGCGGGACCTAGCGATACCACCCATCGTGGCCATCACGCGGAGGTTTTGCACTGCGGTGAGGCCCGGGTGGAAGCCTCTCGAGTCCAACACCACCCCCACTCTCTGCAGGGGATGCTCCAGCAAGTGGTATCGCTTGCCCAAGATTCGGGTGCGCCCCTTTGTCGGGGTTGCCAACCCCACCAGGCAGCGCAGTGCCGTGGATTTCCCTGCACCGTTGGGGCCCAAAAAACCGGTTACCCGAGCGGAGCGCACCTCGGCAGAAAAATTATCGACCGCCACCGTGGTGCCATATTTTTTTGTCAGACCACGAAAAACAATGGCGACCATGAGGATTACCTCCTTGCGGTGGGCTGGAGCCTAATCGCTGGTGTTCTTTGTGCGTCCGCGGAGCCTGCGAACCACCAGGGCGATGACACTCACCACCGCAACAAGTCCGAGCCAGGGCAGCAGGATTCCCGCCCAGACAATCGTGCCGGCAAAGAAGGCCAGAATGCTCTGCCAGCCTTGGGCTAGCCCGTCAACGAAACCATCGGGGTTTCGTGGCAGCGCATCAGCGGGCGTCTGAAAGTTCACCATTACGGTGGCGAAGAGTGTTTGGTCGCTCAAATACTCCCGCTGTGAAGTGAGCGAATAGAGTTCTGCTTGGCGCTCAGACAGCGCACTTTCGATAGCGACAATATCTGCGGTGGTTTCG
>Ga0307932_1000033_pt1 | contig 51962 bp, 61 predicted proteins | sample OrgLakmetageno48_FD_201843 | JGI IMG/M metagenome (GOLD analysis project Ga0307932, IMG submission 201843) | Saline water microbial communities from Organic Lake, Antarctica - #48 | ecosystem: Environmental > Aquatic > Non-marine Saline and Alkaline > Saline | place: Antarctica: Organic Lake...
TTCTGTCTCCAACGTGACGACAAAGGCCGTCAGCGAAACCGAGACCACACGTTCGCAGCACGACAGCGTACAAAAAGTTCTGATGTTGGACCCGACGATTAAGAAAAGCAAGCACAAGAACCCAGAATTGAAGCCGAGTAATGCTGGCCCAACTTCTACGGGCGGCGGCGGAAGTGATGGTCGTAGCATACGTTCCGGCGTAGACGAAACCCCTGTTGTTGTATCTGATTTTGGCCTTGCACTTCTTAACACAGGATTTATCTAATGGCTATATCAAACAAGGGCAGTGCAGTTGCGCCGTTCGGCGGAATAAATAGCGGCAAATTTCCCGAAATGTACACTGCTCAATTGTACGCGGTACTGCGCGATGGCACTATTATAGAACTAAACACTCCACTACCGGCTAATTACCAGTTCAATCTGGCTACGCACTTCGATAATCCTTTGAACCAGCCTCTCGCCAACTACGCAGGTATGGCAGGTAATACAGTAGGCATGGCAGCCAGTACGGCTGCGACGACAGCGCAGATGGTTGACGGGCAAAGCACGATTAACAAGTGGATGAGTGGCGCAGTGTGGACAGGCGGTAGTCTATTTCAAATTGCCGTACCTTTCGTCATACAGGCATTCAGCGATACCCGAGAAGAGGTCGTTAAGGTAATGCGAGATATGCTGAAACTGGTCGCGCCTTCCGAGGGTACAGGTGGTATGCTGCTCGCGCCTGGCCCTAATATGGCGTCCGCAGTCGGGTCTACCACGCGCGGTGACGATATTACGATCCGCATAGGTAAATTCTTTGTCATGCGCCCCTGTGTTATAGAAAGCGTTACGTGTGACTTTGATACGCAGATGGACGCGGAAGGCGAAGCACCTATCAGCGCCACAATTACTGTAACCGCTATGTCATACTTCGCTACCACCAAGGAAGACCTCGACAAATTCTTCAAGTTAGGTTAAGGAGATAATGTATGGCTGCTCCGATTTCGCGCAGAGCATCCCATGCCGTCGTTGACGGTATAGGCATGGACCCGCTTCGAGATAAGTCCTACGAATTAATACAGGCTATACAGGACTTCAGGTATTACGTAGTCAATGACGCAGATCAGCACAACGCGCCACTGATTGCGCATCGTATGTATGGTAATCCTGATCTGTGGTGGGTCATTTTGGTGTATAACGGCATTGCCGACGCGTTCACTATGGACTCAGGTACTCGCCTACGTGTACCCAATATAAACGCAGTTGTATCCGCACTGTCGGAAAACAACCAATACGTGAACTCAAGGTCGGTACAGGAGCTTTAATATATGGAAGCCGTCATTCACGTAGATAATCTGGCTTATTGTAAGCTAGAGATAGAAGATGCAGTTTTGCCAGCGTCTATGAACTTGGTGGATAACATTATTCTTCAGGAAGGTATGGGCATTGCTGTACCTACTCTGACACTGTATCTGATGGACCAAACAGGTTCGTTGCAGACCGATATGAACCTGGTACAAGGTACAAAATGCTCTATTTCCATCGCGAAGAAAGGCATGGAAGATAATATCATAAAGCGAAACTTCAGTCTGTGGGGAATGAAGCGCGTGATCACGGCTGCTGGTCCACAGATTCATGCCGTGTTCACTATGGATATTCCAAAGTGGATGGCAGGCGTTTACTGCGAGAACTTTAGGGCCACCAGCGCTGAAGCTATGCAGCAACTTGCCGGACGCTCCGGTCTAAGGTACGACGGACCCTCCAGTACAGACGACAAGATGAATTGGCTAAACGTTAATACCACACGAGCCTCTTTCTCCGAAGACGTGGCGATGCGGGGATACGCCAACTCCAGTAGCTGTATGAATCGCGTAGTTACGCTAGACAGCGAGCTACGGTACAAAGACATTTTCGAAGAGCTACAAGGAGAAGCAATTGCTACTCTGTTATTGAATATGGACCACGAAGGCGAGAACAATCCCTTCTACGTACAGGAAACCCGAGAGAGTTCTTCTAGCGGCGTAATGGCGCATTGGTTCAACTTCGGTGCTATACAGCATGAGCACACGCTTGACCAGAAAGGTCAGCAAATAACGGATCGCATACTCGCTCCTGTTATGGGTGATTCTTTTCCTATCAGTGATCGCATAAAGGGTCTTATATCGGATGCAGCGGCTGCTCGTGTCACGTATACTGGATTTGATCCGGGCACGGAGCCCAACCAGCAATCGAATGTTCACGAATACTACGAACGCGCCTTCTATCAGAATCTTCGAAGTCTTGGTCTATTCTCGGAACGCTTGCGCTCGATGGTGCAACACCTGACAGGCATAAAGACGTTTGATTGTATTACGTATAAGCAGGCTGACCCGACAGGCGGTGAAATGATGCCGTCAAAAACTCTCAATGGCAAATATCTAGTTGCAGGTAAGACAATACGAATCAAGAACGGTCACGCATACACTGAAACACTTGACCTGATTCGCCCCTATGTTAACAATCCGGGTAAGAGTGACCAAGCGTCCGGTACCGAAAGCAATAAGAAAGTGAAAGCCAACGCTAAGGATGATTTGTCTTCCGAAACAGAGAAAAAATTAGACACGGCTGTACAGGATCAAGAACAGCCCGTCGAAACAACTAAGCCAAAGAAGCCTGAAGTAGAACGTGCCACTGATCTGATGAAAGCCGTGGAAGAGTTCGACAAGGCTGTTCCGCGCATACCAGACGGGCCCGTTAAAGCTCCAGGTACAATGTCACCTTCTGATCCGCAAGCAGTCGCACAGGATAAAGTGCGCAAAGCATTAGAAGCCATACATAGCGACGATAACGAAATCTCGGATAAGGTCAATGAAGGCAAAGCTGGATTCGACCCAGAACAAAGCCATACAGTTAAGCGTGTATCTGCTGCGGCCGTAAAATCTAGTGCCAACTCTACGGTAGACGCTATGCAAAAGCAGTCTGCCGCTACTGGTGTACCTCCAAACGGGCCAGAAGGACTGACTGCTAACGCGAGAAGTAAAACCAGCATCAAGCTCGAAAAGCCGGTTATGGATAGATACTCCGGTACGGGCACAGAAATCAAAGAAGAGAAATTCAGGTCTGCCATTACGAAACAATCCGCAGAAGGCATGGAAGAAGGCGATAGCGTTGGCGATCTACAGAAAGGCGGATCGTTCTCCGAAGACTTTTTGACACACGGCAAAGACGATCCAGGCTTTGAGCTTGCTATGAAGAATCTGGACGCCAAGGAGAAAGAAGAGAAGAAAGGCACTAACTTCGTATTTCCTGCTTCGAAGTTTGGACTAGGTGGCGAAGATATTACAATCAAGCCAAAGCAAGTAGCGGAGTTCTTGATAGAGTTCGCTAAAGAGCGCGACGATCCTAAAGGATTCCTAAAGAAGAAGGGGCCTGCTGCGTATGAAGCCTCTTTCGGTGCAGTGCCTCCAACAGACGCGAAAACGGGCGTGGAAGAGCTAAAGCGAGTGTCGGGCAATGTCAAAGAAAACTGGGGACCCGAAGAAGTGATAGCAGAGCCAGGACCTGCCACGCAGACGCCTAATTTCTCTATCGCTGACGGCAGACCAGAAGGCCTACCCGAAGGCCTACCCGAAGGCCAAGAAGAAGAGCTTTCCTTTACAGACAAAGTAAAAGCACAAGGCAAAAAACTGAAGTCCATAAAAGAAGAGTTGGATAAGAAGAGTCCCGGGGTCACGGTAAAAGATTCGCAGACTGGGCTAGATGTTGGCGGATCATTCTCTATGGCCGGTATAAAACAACTCTCGAAAGACGTTGTGAAGCAGAAGCGTAAGGGCGGTCCTGATCCAGACTACGCCCAAGCATTCGACTTTCAATTCGGAGAGTCTGGTGTATCGCCTCTAGTCGAACGAGTATCCAGCAAAGGCAAAGATCAAGAATATACGGATTATGAGGTATTAGAAACGAAGCGCGAAGCCAAATCCTGGGCAGAGTACATGCGCATAGGCAGCGAAGAGGCGAAGAATCAAGAACAGCTAGACCCAGAACAGGACGGCGTACATTGGGAGTTTCCTGACACTATGCCGTTTAAGAAGTACGAAGAAGGCGAAGGTGATGCCAACGACTTCTCCGACGCACCCGGTGCAATCTAAGGAAGCAACATGAGAAAGAAAATAAGCAGAGCAGTAGAGATATTTCGGTTAGGCTTGAGGAGTTTAGAGCCTACAGGATTCTATTCTGTCGGTAACAGAAGCGTGTTTAGCATTATACTGCGCGACCTGTATCTTGCCACCACAGAAGACACGGCGTTCTCCCTTATGGCGTCTGCGTTTATGGGCGAGGCACACGAAACCATTACAGGCAATACGGACGTAATTCATTTTTACGTAGAGCGCAGTGCGCGCGGGGATAGCCTAACAATAACAGCCGACGAAGAACCTTCTCTATCTTTCACGCTGAACTATCCTGATCTGCTACTCAGGGAACGTGATGATTGGCACGCCTACTTTATAGACGCAGCCAGTCGCGCCAGTGAACGTACCACTTGTTGCTCTGGACGTAAAGTAGGTGCACTGTTTGTAAAAGACAAAGTGCCTATGATGGGAGGCTTCAACGGTGTACCGACGGGTTTCCCTCATCCAAAATCCTGTGCTAGATTAGATGCAGGCTGCAAGTCAGGAGAAGGGCTCGATCTTTGTCCTTGCAATCACGCTGAAGCCAACGCAATAAACCTTGCGGCAAAGCACGGCGTTAATCTATTCGGGTCTACGCTTTACTGTACGACTCGACCATGCTTTCAATGTATGGGCAATCTGGCTGTAGTGGGCGTAAAGGAAGTAATATACCGCGACCATTATCCCCACGATATTACCGATAAAGTTGCATACCATGCCAATATCACCATGTCAAATATAGATGAGGTCTAACATGAAACTTCGACACGCTGTATGTATGAAAACTGGACAGCTTCTAATGCGTACCGGTTGGAACATTATAAAGGCCTTCGGTCCTGGTACGGAGGTGTTTGACTATCACGAAGCGGCATCGAAAGACGCTAGACTTATCTGTTTTGGTACAGGCTTCCAACACCCCACTATTCCACATTCGCAGTTGATGTCGGAACAGCTTGTCACAGAGCGCGAGCGCACGTTGTCGAAGGTGCATTTTTTATCCTATTTGCACGTACCTATTTTTATGGCCGAGGAAAATGCCCATGTTAGAAATAACACTCGCACTATCTAGTGTGCCTTCTCTTATGCCTGCCTACGCTGCCCTATCCTCGTCGGATAGCGCAGAAGATAGTATGTCAAATTTCCTGGCGTGCCTTTGCACAGACAAAGAGAACGCGGTGTATCAGATCGTTGAAATGGCGGTATCTCTGGAGAAAAATTTGGAGACCGCTACGCCTACAGAAGGCACAACTGAGCCGAAGCGTCCACATAGCGGTCAGATGCACACGTTCACAGGTGATCGTGGCCGCCAAGAAATAAATGGCATTAGCGTTCGGGACGTTGCTGATTGTATGGTCAAGGGTCTAGCTTGGGCAGCCAACGATCAGCTAACCGACGAAGCCCGCGCTCGGATAGACACGGATCAGTTCACTTATGAGGAACTGTACGATCTTAATTTAAGTCTTATAGACCCTATCGCTGCTATTCAGAATCTCATTGTTGCGATTGAAAAACGTATGAATATATTTCCTAACGTCGCTGGCCTTATTGCAGAATACACATAATCTGCCTTAGACAGTGTAAATACTGAATGAAACAAACTAAATCAAGGGAATAAAAATGCACAACTATCAGTTATGTACAGCGCAGTATACACCGAGCTTTTGTTTCACCGTACCGCAGATGCTAGAGATAGCCACCTTGCAGTATGACGCTAACGATAGCATGGCAGGCGATTGGACACAACAAGATGGAATGTCCTTACCTTTCTTTCGCGCATCCTATATCGAAGCTGTAGAAGCCATTCAACATATCGGCTTCAAATGGTGGAAGAATAAAGTGCCGGACTATTCACAAGCAAAAATGGAGCTTATTGATATTCTCCATTTTGCGGTATCCGATCTACTGCGAGAGAGTGCCTTCTCTGTGGTGCAGGCCGCATTGATTTCTGAAGACAGTAAAAGCTACCCAGTTACTTTCTATCATATTGGACGTATGACAGGATTCGAACACATGGGGACTTTGAGTGAACCTACGCTCGACGGCGAAATTCTTGCACCAAAGCTGCCCGGTTCTGAAAACTACCGAATCCATGATATTCAAAACATGGACTTCAATGACCTGTGTGAGCAACTGATTTTCAGTAGTCTTATGGATGGCGTTACAAAGGTACGTATACTTTATTGCCTGTTTGAGCACCTCGAAATGGATGCCGATGAAGTCCACGCATTATTTATCGGAAAGAACGCGCTCAACCAATTCCGAACCGCGAACGGACAGAAGAAAGACGACTACCCAAAAATCTGGGATGGGCGCGAAGATAACGAACACCTGTCCGAGTTCATAGAAGAGAACTTGCGCACAGGGCCCCCGTTAAAATACGCTGACGTGTATGATTTCTTAGTCGGCAGATTCTCCGTGATCAATAAATTCGAAAAGAAATAGAAGGCAGTTATGCCTCGGGGAGTTATTGATGTATTCACGCGACCTAGATGGAAGAATGCTTAAATTGTTGGATGCCGAACGAGGAAGCGGGGAACTAGATGTTCTTGTTGGTATTGTATTAGGCGAACTCGACTCAGAATGTGTTTTTACTGAATACGACCCCGAGACTGGTTGGGCCAGCTTCGCTAGTCCTGCTTGGCAGTCCTGGAAGCGCCACCAGAACAAGGTGTTCGACAGGACAGAAGAACTGCTAGATATTCCCACGCTTCTATTAGAGCCACAGCACTTTGGCCAAGTACCTCCGTATTCAAGAGATACGGACAAAGCGTTGTCCATATTGCCTGAGAACTCTGAGGTGGTTCTAGCCCAACGTAATGCCAGCAATACCTGCAGTATCGACGTGTGCTTTTTTGCTCTAGGCAGAACATTGGCGCTTTCCGTTATTGGCGCTTTTCTACGTAAAAAACAGTCAGAGGAGTTAGTCAAAGGTGGATAGTTCTAACGTAATGATGTTGCTTAGCCAAATCGTTGTCGATATAGGTAGCGACGATCTGGACATAGAAATCGGCAAGCTTCTTGGTGTGTTACCAGACGATTGTGTTTACGTAGGCAATCACAACAAAGAAACTGGTTGTCTTAGAGTCATTACGGCAACAGGGCAACCATTTACAGATTGTCCGCGATTCACCCGTTCGGTCGATGCCACACTTCCATATATACCGCAACATCTTAGTGTGAGTATTAGTAGACTAAGCACAGGAGTAGCACATGCTCAAGTAGGCAATGCGTCTTTACATGCGGAAACAATTCCATGTGCCTTGATTGCCGCACTGCTTGTACATAACCAAGAAGAGAAAGAAATGACAGAAAGCAATCTTTTTATGCAGTAAACGAACAGGCGCAATAGCGCGCCTTTTTACAGAGGACCCCAGGTAACCGTATGATATATTCCGCCGCTAAGCTGAGAGTTCTAAATTTCAGTCGCCGTATTTCCAAAACCCTACGCCTAATAGTACCCGCAGTAGTATTCGGAGTATTGGTCCTTTTTTTCGTGATTGCTATATTCCTTTACTTGTGTTACGGTATTGGACACGCCGTAAACTTTATCGGTGCTCAAGATTTGATCACTCGGTCACAAGCAATTATATCCGGCATGGACTACCTAGGTGCTGCGCTATTTGTGGCGTTTCTAGCCTACGTGAGTTTTACCTCTATCCGAGATTTAAGCAAGTGGTTGACAAAAACATGGGGCGAAAGCCTACTAGGTATCAAACTTGGACGACACAAGCTAGTACGCGACAATATTCCTAACATAATCCGAGCCGAAGGACTAACCGTAGACTCCTACTGCCTATCTGAAGAACAGTTCGAAATTGCTTTGCGAAACAAGGCGATCGAGGAGGTGCTGGAGCTTGTTAATGCCAAAAAGGTCGACGACATTGTTGAGGAGTTATCGGACGTACACGAAGTTCTGGAGGCTCTACAGAAGTGTCACAACATTTCGGACACTGAACTCAGGCTTTTTCGTGAATTAAAAGCCACGAAGAAAGGCGTATTTAAATTGCGTCAGGCAATCCCATTTAAGTAACAATTAGAAGTCGGATAGTAAGAATGCAAGAAGAACACACAACACCTACCATTTGGTTAGAGAACTTGGAGCACTATCCAACACTCGACCTAGACGCTGCGCATAGGTCAAAGCATGTTCGTGCTATTAGCGCGAAGAATAAAAAACTGGCAAAAAGCCGGAACCGAAATAAGCTGGCAATTAAAAGCCGCAGAAAAAATAGGAGATAACAATGTACGCGGATAAACATGTTCATATAATTCAGAGGCGCGACCTGAAAGCCCCTGCGCGAATCAAAGCACTATCCGAGGTGAAGCTATCGGACATTTTGATTTCTTCTATGTCCACGAGCATGAAAGAAAAAGCCCAGCTTATAGTTCTGAAGGTTTCCAGTATGGAGAGTGTAACGCTAAAAGACAGTTTCGATTAATACCTAAATTCCATTAAATTGTAGTACATCGGAGTAAGCATGGCGCGCAAGACAAGAAAACTACCTACGAAAAAACTGAAGCACTTATATGAATCTGTTGGCCTGTATGATGCTCTATACAATAGGCATCTTGGATATAAGATGGGCGAAGCCGGGGCTTTCGCAAACATCCTGCAGGAAGAGGAAGTTCGGCCAAGCAGTATTCTGGAGCTATTCGCCAGTAACGGATCAAGGCACAAGGATTTCTTTGCGCTACAGTACACCTACTGGCCGGAAGTCAGTTTGTATAAAAGCTTAGATGGCTTTGCGCCTCCATCAGAAGGTGTTATAGTAGCCGATGCGGGCCACGACGAATACGGCGAAAAGTTTGATTCTGTATTAGCGTATTTCTACTCCGTATCTTCCGCAGTGGACCCGTCTAGTGAAACAGGTAATATTACAGAAGAGTATATGACGGCATTATTCTCCAACGTGTTAAAGCATTTGAATCCTGGCGGCACATTTGTAATAGATAGTCCTACAGATGGTTATCGCGTGGCCTTGGCTAGTGTGTGCAGCAACGTGAATAGCGACGGAGAATTGGAATTTATTGTCCGTAAGGGGCACTCCCTACGTGCAGAATTAAAGGCGGAAGGTGTTGTATTCGAGGATAACGATGATGTGGTATTGAAGTATACGAGCGAAAGCTTATACAATCGCCTAACTTCGAACTGCGAGGATTGGTATAAAAGCCTAAAGGTTTACGTGAACGATGTCGCTAAATTCGCGTATAAGGTCAAGCAGCCCTTTTGTCAACGTTATTTTTCTGAGCCTGAAACTGTACGTATGTTACAAAAAGCGGGGTTCTCGGATATAGATTTCTGGGCATGTGAATACGTGGAGGGGGACTCCTGGAAGTTGGAGCATACGTTACATGGGGATGATTACGACGATGACGATGAAATGGCTATAATGCCTAATATTTTTGTGGCACGAGCACCCAAGTAAAGAAAAGGCGGCTATTGTCGCCCTTTCTTTTTTACGGACATAAGTGTAAACATAGATCGAGGGTAAGACACTGCGCCCATCCACTCCTACGCTTTCAAACAAAACTCCCCTAGAGCGAGTACAATGGAACAAACATTTCTACAGGATGCGATACTCCACATGACAATCGCCAGCTACATGCACCCCGAGAAAAAAGCGAATGTGCAAGTCACGCGAATGGCTAAACGCTACGCGCGCCTGACTAAAAGTAAACTGGACCTGAAAGTGTTGCGCCGAGTAATAAAATGTACCAAGCCTGCATTGTTGATTAAAATATCCTACGACGAACTAACGAACTAACGAAAGAAACTAGGAAATACTAATGCAAGATAAAACAATTGCCTCCGCTATGTTCCATGCATCAATTCGTACCGAGAAGGTCTTTAATCTCACGACAATGATGTGGGTAACAGACGTTTTCTCCTCCGAAATTACGGATACCTTCAACTCCGACTTTGTAGATATGCTCGCGGCGCTAGGTATAGACGAAGGGCACTTAGACATTGAAGCGGAACTGGAAGAAATTGCCCAATGCTTAGTCGATTTTAATATCGGGGGCTGGCTCGTACAGTTTGCAACCCCTATTCCAAATTTCCATGAAGACGGCAGTATTTCCCATACATGGGGAGTCTACAGCACAAAGTGGTTATACCACGAAGACTTTGAAACACTGTGCGGTCTAGCTATAGACTGGAAACAGAAGCTTGTCGCAGACCTCAAAGCAAAAGCTGCACAGTAAAAGTTTTGCCGAAAGGATCGCCTCGATCAGGGCCCGTGGGAAGTATCAGAAGCCGAATGGTGGATGCATTGGTGATCTGTCTAGGAGTATCTCCAGACACTCGGCGTTTTACACATAAGTAAGCAAGGAAATACGAAATGACTGAAGAACACATTGCGATTAACTCGGAAACTTTTTCCGACACTGTCCACTCTTACAAAATTTCATTTATTGAGTACCTTCAGCAGGAGCATACGTCTCCTAGAGAAACGATTACGAGCGAGTTGAGTTGCATGGACGCCTCCGTTATAATAGTGATGCCTGACTCTGACCAACCTATGGAAAATGCTATGCGCGAGTTTCTAGGGAACCAGCTAAAGAAACGTTACCGCAATCAGAAATTGGTTGATTTTGCGATCACTAATATAGAACGCCTGCACGAAAATAGCATAATCATTTATTATGAAGTCTAGGAGGCTATATGCATACGCAAGATACCAGAGCAATATTAAGAGAGCTTGAAGCGCTACGTGATCAAGTAAGTGAATTGCAAAAGGCTTTGAATGGCCTTTTACAGCGTCCCGATCCTCCGTTAAGCTACGCGGAAGCTGTTCCCATTTCGCCAGTTGTTGCGCATCTGCCAGGCAACTGTCGTGAGCGCCTACGGGCCGAAGGAAAGGCGTACCCCAGAAGCGGATGCAGTAGCTGCGGCAGTATAGCCTCCAGCGGTTGTCCTCATTCCGGAAGACTAGCGAGCGGACTCGGAGCAACAGATTATAGCTATCATGTAGGTGGTGGCGGATTTGGCGGCGGCGGATCAGGAGGAATAAATGATGGATACAACGGATAAGGCAGTTAGACCTGATTGGATAACAGAGCTTGCACTAGACTTAATTAGCTGCTTCGAAAAGGATATCACAGTGGCGGACTTCGCCGCGTTGATTGAGCAGCGGGTAGCACAAAATCCCCCGCTACTGCCCGACGCTCCATGGACAGTTATTTCTCACTTCGATCATATATCGGACGTCGCAGGCGAGCGCTTACTTGGATTCCGCTGCAAGATGCCTGCCGACGCGCCATTTATGACCTACGAGAAAATGGAATGGTTGCGTGCCATGTTGCACGGTCGTGACACTCGCAAACCGTAATAAACTTAACTAAGAACCAAAGGAATTGCAATGCCGATTAAAAAGTGGTTGTTAGACTTCTCCCACAACTGCATCGTCCATCCGATGTTGCCCTTTCTACCTATCCCTGTAGGCGACGCGCTGCACGACTGGCACGCAGACATTGTATTCGGCCCTGCCCCTCAATGTTTTGATGATTTTGATGAGTTGGATGAGTTAGAGCTAGATCATAACCTACAACCAACAGATAAAGCCGGGTGATTCATGCTCACGTATATTTTCCGACTGTTCCTGTTTTCAGTTGGTCTAGGTTTTATGTTGCGCGATACGTGGGAACGATTTAGTTCTGGGCACGCCATACAATTAAACCTGATAGTGGTGTTAATCTTAATTGTTGCCACAGTATTTTATATAGCGTCTGTTCACCAGTACGATATTGATCGTACAAAGCTGCTAGGCAGAAGAAAAGACTGACTAATTTAAGTAAGCCAATAAGGCAACAACGAATAGTAGGAATTAAGTATGTATTTAAAAGTGAGAGATACAGCAGGAGAGAGCTGGAACTATGTGGGTAACGTCATTCGGGTGGTAGCATCTGATACGGAGCACGTGGATGCCCAAACTTCGGACTCCGCCGTTGAAATGGTGAACGATAGAATCGACACTATTCAGCCCGACCTGTTGGTTATGGATAGCAAGTACCTGACGCGCGGTGCCTTCATGACCGTAACGTGTACGACAGACGGTTCACCTGGCAATCCTCCTAGCGAGTATTGCGTTGTGTTTAACACCTACGGATTCCTATGCAGTGATCACGGGGATACAATGGATCGGTTCTTTGTGAACCGCGACTGAGCATACGGCTATGACCAAGCAGGCACGAAAAGTAATAGTGCATACCGACGGGTCTTGTCGAAAGAATCCAGGACCTGGCGGGTGGGGAGCATGTGTGCGCGTACCCGAACTAAACTTGCGTAAAGACCTTATGGGCGCTGCCGCAGAAACGACCAACAATCGAATGGAGTTACAAGCACCCATCGAAGCCATAAAGTTTCTCATATCCAAGCCTAGGGCTAACTGCACAATCGAAGTCTACACTGATTCGCAGTATGTCCAGAAAGGCATTACGCAATGGGTACGCGGCTGGAAGATTCGAGGATGGCGCACAGGCACAGGCGAAGTCAAGAACGTTGACCTATGGAAAGAACTGGATGCGCTAGTTCAAGGTCTCGATATTCAATGGTTCTGGGTACGTGGTCATAACGGCGACAAGTACAACGAAGTAGCGGATAGGCTGGCAGATCGGGGTGCGGTAGTCGCAGGGTATTACGAAGACAAAACATAATCAAGGACGCCGGATGACGGTTTCGGATAATGGGTTAGAAGCCTAAACAGTGGGAGTCAGGGCGATGAAAGTCAGAAAGAAGCCATTAGTGTTTGACGCTGTGGAATGGGATGGCAAAAACCTGCTCGAAGTAATCAAATTCATGAGGCAACACGCCAGTGCAATGAGTTACAAGTGGGAGGATTACGAAGACCTGGTAAGTCGGGATGGTCTAAAGATAGTTACTCTTGCAGGTCCACTGAAAGCCGACGTAGGAGACATAATCATTAAAGGCGTTAATGGCGAACATTACCCGATAAAAGCAGATATATTCCAAAAAACTTATGATGTGGTTGAGCAGTAGAACTCACCGCGCCTTAGTGTAAATACCATAGGCATATCAAGGGAACAAAAATGAACTTGCAAAAAATAGCGCCGACTCTGGAAGCAAAGCATGTGGGCGCTTTATTCGAATTTCCCCACGTAGTGAAGAACGTAGACCTGTATTGGGGATTCGCCGAGTGTGTACCGTACCTTGAAAGCCTACTGGTAGATACGCGTGGGGGCAGGCGTGGTTTTCCATTTAACACTGTATTGGCGATACAGAAGTTAGTCGATCTGCATAATGAAAAATGGCCACAACATAAGCCCTACAGGGTTGACGAAAAATTCAAATTTCAGGGACTTTAGTATGAGCGAGCATCCAGAAAACGCGTGTATCAATGCCTACGTTGTGGATATGTGGGTTAGAATGATTTGTGATATGGGTGAGACACCTCACCTGATAGTAAAAGTAGATCGTACCCTTCGCGAACTGGTTGTGCCTCTCGACAGAGTAGTAGATGGAGAAATCACGTTAAGCGTGTTACCGGCATCCATCATAAACTACAACATGGACTTCGGTCGAGGCGTTCTTACGTTCGGTGCGCGGTTCAACGGTAAGCCAATGAACATAAAGCTGCCATGTGAGGCCGTGCTCGCAACTGTGGCAAAGGAATCCAATGTAGGCGCGTTGATGCCTTTATCCCTGGCTTTCTATAAAGAGCCTTCGTATTCGCGCCTCGAAGATGATTCAAACGCTCCTCTGAGAGGCTTACCGGGCCCTGAGGGTATCCCCGGTACCGAGGGTGTCAGCATTAGCGGCGAAGCTTCGCGTGACGGAACAAAAGGTGTAAACAAAGTAAGTGGAAGAGACAATAAAGTTCACCTAACAATTGTGAAGTAATACCCGACAACGTATAAGTGTAAAGTAACAACAATAGAACAGCATAAGGATATGAACATGCTTAACATTCCCGCGCTATGTGTTGTGATTGTGGCAGGAGCCGGAGTTCTGAATGTTTCCGCGCGCGAGGCTTTGAGTTCGGAACTATCCGATTGTGGCTACGAAGTGGTAGTCGAATGTGGTCCAGAAAAACTGGAATACTCACAGCTTAATAGTTTCTTTGCGGTACACCCGTTCGTTTCTCCAATAGTGCGCCTCTACGCCGTGAAAACGGTATATGCAACCAACGCGCCTAAGGGCAGTACACTTCTCTCTATGCGGAGAAAAGAAGTAGTGTTGCCCACCCGATTCCGGCTATGGCCGGGCCATCTGTATCGACGTAGGCGAATCGTGCCAAGTTGTCCGCATAACGATAAGGCACGGTAAATAAGCTGCGTTCCAAATGAGCGAACGTGGTCGTGAATAAACCTACTAAACGTACGGGCTTATAAGTCCGTAGCCAGTAAATCTGGCAATTGTAGAAAATTGAGCCGAACGCTACCTTACCTAACTTCTCGACTGGTGTGTGATAGCGTTGAGGCTCATTTTTTTTTGCGCATAGAAAAGGTGTATAGTAGTGAAACGGGCTAAATTGCAGACAAAAAAAGGGAGTACCGCGAGGTACTCCCTTTCTTAGTTTAAAGACCAATCAACATCTGGTTAAACCACTTCTTTATTCTCTCTATGTAGGTGATCGTTTCTTTCGAGTGTCTACCTGTCACGCTCGGTAGACAACGAATTATGTCATCATATAGCAGTAGCATTTCACATCGCTTTTGCGCTTTCAGTATATTACCAAGCCCCGCGTTGTAAGAAGCAGCCGCTAAATAATGTCGGTCCATGTCAGGACGAGGCGATGACCATGACGTGCGCAACTTAGCCATGTAATAAGCTCCCGCAAGAATAGCAGGCTCTACCATAGTAGGAGAAAGACCTTCCATACCAAGCTGTCTGCTAACGTCTGCCCACGTGCCAGGCATGAACTGCGCTAAACCGGACGCACCAACTGGCGACATAGCATTGGGGTCTAGTCTACTCTCTTGGTACAACTGTGCTTTCCATAGACGCCAATCAACTCCTGGAAGATACATTTCCGCAGCTTTCTTTATTTCCCTGTCGTAGTCATCAGGAAAGTAAGAGGCCGATAAGGAAGCAGGCGCCCAAAAAACGCAAGCCATAATAAACAGCAAGGGCAACGGGATTCTCATACATTATCTCCATGGCTTTGTAGAACGGCAGGCCAGTGCTTCTGTCCAGTAAACGAAATAAGCCCCATATAACCAGAAGCGCCATAAAGGCCATTGCTACTTTAATGGCCATACTTGTAATAATAACTTCACTCATTTTAATCTCCGCTTATCCAATTGAGAATGCTTGATTGCGATTCTTACCGTTCGGGTCCCAGCTAACGTGTACCCAACCACTTCTAGGCTGTCCAGCTACAGCGAACTCCCGTATTAGCTGGTCAAATTTCAGATTATCTTTGATCCACATAAATAGATCATCGTTGCTCACGCCGTCAATTTCAATATCTGCGGCGCAGCCCTGCGGATGCTGCTTGTTGAAGAAGTATATCTTCCACGAAACCTCGTTAACCTCTCGGCCATGGCGCTTGCACCAACTGAGGTAACCCGATCCTGCAATCACTCGTTCAAGGTCTTCTCCGCGAAACCAAGAATTAGGACCGTAAGGGCCAAAGTGTTCGCGAACCGGGTCCAGCACATTTGCTCCCAACTGCTCCGCGTTGTACCTAACTCGGGGGCAGTATATTTGGTTGTCGATTTCTTCACGTGCGGCAGTTTCAGATCGTATCACCTCGTAGTGTCGGAAATGCTTAGAGATGGACTTTCTGCTGTTGGTTACAAGCGGTTCAAACACTTTAGACATACTGTTCTCCTATAAGGCTAAAGAAAGCCCGATCAATATTAACACCCTGTATACCGTAGTTTCTATCGTCCTTAAATCTTCTGCTTTACGCTTCTGCTCTTCTGTATTCGCCCACTCAACTGCAAGTGCGTTTGACCGCTTCTGGATTTCTTTAGCCAAGATTACCAGGTTGTTTCGCTCTTCTATGAGGCTATTATTCGCTAATAGAACCTCATGCAGCACGTCAGTATTACGTTCCGCCACGTCCACAAACTCTGCAAGCGCAATCATACCTTCTGGACTAAACGCCGCCCAATTGGTACCCTGCACGGCCAATAGGCGCACTGTGGGCCTCTTCGGTAGCTCCTCTGCCTCAATCTGCAGGGGTGTAACTGACTCTAGTGTACTTGCGTAACTAATCAGAGGAGGTTCTATTTCGTACCTAGCGCAGCCTGAGGGTACGGCGAGCAGAAGAGCGCAGAGAAATAACCTCATATCTTATCGTCGTTCCAGTAATGCACCGCTTCTAAGAATGCCTTGCGATGGATACGATCACGGCGCTCTGATATTTCGCGGGCTTTTCCCAAATGCTTTTTAAGCTTCTTATGTGCCTGTTGCGCAGCTTTCGTGTGGAGAGCTTCTACTTTGATCTCCAGAGAATCAATAAACATGGCCGTAGTTATATTGTCCTTCAACCAGCGAACTGACAGTGTGCGCAATGCCTTTATAACTACCTCTAGTACGGTAGTGCCCGCCGAATAGGGTTTCATCTTGATGTTCTCCTGTTAAAAATCGTCTTTCATTCCATAGTTATCCATGCGCTTGTCTCGAAGCTTGCGCACCTGCCTGTATGTCTTATCATCAACTTCACTGCCGAGGTCCGTTCTCTTTAGTCCACGACGACGAATACCTTTTAGCTTCGCCTTCTGTTCTCCAGAAAGTACAGTATCCCGTTCGACCGATGTTAGTGTAACTTTTATCACAGCGATTAACTCCACGCTTTTGGAAGTTTTTAAGTAGGAGCCCAACCGCTCTGCATCTGCGCCCAGCCCTAAATTAACCACGGACGGACTACTTGCCTTTGTAGGGCTTCTATCTAACAGTATGCCTATTGAACCTGTTACACCTTTGCGTACAGGAACCCTATGTCCACGTAGAAACTGCATAACGATTCTGGGAGTAGGCGCGCAAAACTCTCCTGCAGGGAACTTATTTGTTTGCATTACTGTAGTGGCTACAAGTCCTCTAGAGGCGCTAATGGCGGAGAATTGTATATTAGATCTCTTTCCCGCCAATTCTAAGATAACATCCTTTAGTTCAATGATTTCTGGTGCTGCTATTGCGTCGATGACGTAACCTATGTTTGGATCGTACGAGCGCGAGTAGTGGATACTCAGAATATTTTTTATCTTAACTCTATCCGCAGGGGACGTGTCTAGTAAACGCATTTCTTCGCCCTACTCTATTGTTTTTGTTACGGTGGCAGACGGTTGGCTAACCAGTCCGTTTGTATCCCTGGTCTGTATGTTGAAGTACCATACACCTTCCGTTAGGTCCTCGATAGTGCGCTCCATTACGTTACCCCCTAATATCTGCACATCCGTTCCCATGACTTCCGGATCAGTCCCGTAGTTGATAATGTAGCCGTCTAGCTCGCCCATGGAAATAGATTCTCCGTTTACGCGAGTTAATGGGGCTACCCATGTAAGTTTCGCCCAATCTTCTACTTCAGGTACGGGCGTTGGCACAGGTTCCGGTAGTGGCACAGGTTCGGGTTCATACACAGGCTCAGGTTCGGGCTCATACACAGGTTCTGGCGCGGGTGCCGGTGCAGGTTCGGGCGTTGGTGTATATACAGGCTCCCCCGAGGAACTGTCTCCCTTACAGCCAGCTAACACCAGGACTAGAACTATAAAGCTAAATATAATATAAGTTTTCATTTGCACCACAGTAATAGAGGGGCGAGTATAGAGAACGTACCCCTCTTTATAAGTTGAATATCAGGCTCAGGCTGCGGGTTTCTTCTGGTATCTGCTGCCCCCGAGTGCGACGACTGCCCAATAGATTGGGTATCTCCAACGCATAGGCAACCCTTCTGCTTTCATGCCGTCTAGGAAGATTTTATCAGCGTAAGACTTGCCTTTCGAAATCTCTTCCTTTGTGGCCCACGGACCGTACAGATAATCGTGCGCAATAGCTGACTTAACCGCACGACCTTTGAATACAGCGTATACTATGGGAATGCGAGGTACGCTATCGAGGTCCGTCTTGAAATCTTTAGGCACGACAATAGTAACAGAACTATGGAAGAACATTAGGGGCGTAGTCAACATCCAAAATTTATCATCCGTATACTCATAACGTAGCCGCGAAAAGCGTTTGCTGCCTATAAGTTCTAGGCAGTTATCGCTATCCACAACTAAGCCGTCATCCGCCCTAAGGACAATATCTTCCTTTAATAGAGCTTTCTTTTTCATTACCGCACCCTCGCTGCTGCCTGTTCAATCCAAAGAAACAGAGTCTCAACCCTGTAACGTTCTTTCGGATCAACCACGCCGTCACTGATTAGTTCTGCTATAACATCGCCTGCTTTGGTCAGTGCGAAGTTTAACAGTTCTTGGTCGGCGAGGCTATAGTTCTGCCAGTTGATTTCTTCCCGCACTTTCATATTCAGTTCGGACAACGTGTATACTTCTCCCAGATCGGTCTTGATTCTGGTCAATGTATCACGAACTTCCTGTGCGCGTTCTACGGGATTCTCTGCGCCTGCAATGAGGCGCAGCGTGATCTGGTTGGTTATCAATTCCGCCGTCATTGGTGATTCTTCAATCTTGTCGATCACGGAACAACCCTGCAACATAAGCACTGTAGCGAATGTAGCAGCCAAAAACGTCTTGAACTTAAACAGCTTAGCCATATTAATTCTCCCGTGGTTGAATGAGCTAAGGCGAACTGCTCCAACTCATTCAACCGGTTGAGTATAAATTATTGTGTACTCTTTACGATTGTAGGTCGAATATTCAGAGTCACCTTAAAATCGTTATTAGTCAAAACGGTACGCTTCGTTTCGGCACCCGGAGAAAGATCATTCAGTCTGTAGCTGTCAAAACTGGTCTGTACTGCTTTACCGTCCCCATCCAATACGATACGAATGCCGTCAACGGAACGTAAATTGAAGTCAAAGAACGTATCGTAGGATACAGCAAGGTCCAGTTCTATGCCGGTCAGGTCTATTTTCTCGCCAGCTTTAATTTCTAACGGATTAGCATCTGCGGCCTTCACGAATAGCGCGTCTGGAATTTCTGTAGACAGCACACGTAGAACTTGCCTTCTATAGGTTATGTGATTGTCGTCGTTCGCAAAATTCACGCGAAGACGGCCTTTTCCAGGAACATTCCGGTGAGCACCGTTGTCGGAGAAAACGTTGAGCATTCCTTGTCCGAACTCTGGCGTGCGCGTCTGTAAGGCCGCAGACCCTAGGACAGAATTTACCTTGAGTTCCCTGTCGGCGCGCGCGTCGTAAACGTGCAGCACGTTAATACGGCGGTGCACCTCAGGATCGGCTAGGCGCCGTTTAACATTAAGGCTTGACATAGCAGCACCTACTTATATGAGAAAGGCGTCTAGGGTTACGCTACCTTGTCCGTTTATAACGACATTTATTTCCGTATCCGCATCGGACAACGTGGTAATATCGCGAGAAGCTGTACCGTCGTCAAATGTGCAGCCGTTAGCATACAGTCTAACGTTTCGAGATACGCGGTCACCAACGAAGCTGTACACGTTAATCTTAGCGACTACCGAAAGCGGCTGTCCAGAATACAGGATAGATGATATGTTGTTGCCAAAGGTCACCACAACGGAAGAGCTTAGATCAGGATTAAATACGTATACGGAGCCTGCGGTATCCTCTACCCATATTTGGCTGGAGGTATCGAACGTTACGCGGTTTACTCCAGACACTCCGCGCCAAGGACTCACTACGTAAGACTGCGCATCAGATGACCATGATAGAATACCGAATCCCTTACCGTTGCACACGATAGCTGTTTTTCGGTCCGCGTTCAAACATATGCCCGGAAGCTGGTGACTGTATCCAAAGCCGTTGGTCAAATGGTTTCGATAGATCAGGTTGTTGCTGTTTTGTCCATCAATTTCAAAGACGAACATTACGTGTCGATCTACTGGAGTAATCGCATTATCCTCGTCTTTATTTTCGCCTCCATTGTGTGCGTAGTATATCAGGTAATCCTTGTCACCGTCTTTCACCAACCACGTCGAAATTTGACCAATGTTCGCGGTGTCGCTAATATCTGTGCCTGGCGTAGGCAAAACAACACCTTCCGGCATGCCAGACAACGTGCAGTAGGAGTGCTGCTCAGTTCCTGCTGCTGGAATCAGTGGAGGTCTACCCACAAATATTCCATCAACTGCTCGCCGAACTATTTTAACGTCATCGTCTGCAAGTTGTTGCGGAAAGTACCAGTGGCCCAGGACGTCATTATCTCTACGTAACAGATTGCTTGGAAGACCGTAGGAGTAACCTACTGAGCTTTCCGATCGCGTAACGGCTGTCGAGTAATCCACGCTGCCTTCGGTAGACGATGTATCGAGCAACATATAGAACATAAAGTCGCCGTGGGTGCCATAACGTCTAGTTCTACACGAGGTAAAAAGATGTTTGCCATCATCCATGACCCCAAGATAGCGTATAGTTTTATTGAAGTTAGCATCTCCCGGAGTGGGCGAAGAGTAATTATAAGCATTATCCTCAGTCATACGAGCGACTGTAAATCCAGTTTTAGATACGCGAAATATAGATACTTTTTGCGCGGATTCTTGGTCGTTAGTTTCGCTATATCTGGACTGTGCGACAACGAAGAAGTAATCTATGTTCTCGGCCAAAATAGTGGCAAAGTCCAAGTAATTGTCTAAGATACTGTAGTATGGCAGCTTGCTCCTATACTCCAGCTCCTTATTGCTTTTGACTTCGGATATGCAGCCACCGTGCGTTATAGTGAATGACCGGCCTAGAGTTACGCCTGACGTGCTCTTAAAGACGCCGACCATTCCGTTATCGCTAAAAAGAGCCTGCGCACTTGAGGAAGAGAACTGGAAACCCGTGTGGGATGCGCCGACGTTAACTCCAGTCCCGCTCAACGATAAGGGCGAGTAACTACTCGTACTCGACGCGACTTCGGAGGGCACAACGCGGTCAAAAGATATGGGCATCATATCGCGAGCCGCTAGATATGGACCAAAGTAATAAAAGTCGCCTATCCCGTGTACATTTCGAATCGAACTCGGTAACTTGAACTGTGCTCTTGCATTCGACATGGTAATTCCTCAGATGGTTTTGATATTTAGTGTAAGACCGCCTTCCGCCTGTAAATAGTATAGCTTATGCGGTTGCGGAATGGATATGGTCGTATATGTCTCGGTCAACACCACGGCTTCTAGCGCAACGCCTGTGTCTGTTTTCACCAGTGTAATGTTGCGACTACCGGCTACGTTCTTGGTCACCAAAACAGATAGAATCAATCCATCTGGATTATAGTCTGCTAGATTGATTGTCTGTGGACCTAACGTTGTGATCGTGTCTGAAGTGACTCCACCACCACCTGCGCCTAGTGGAAGCCACTCACCGTCAGCTTTCGCATAGAATCCAGGTACAAACCCTTCAAACTCTTGGCCGAGATAGACTATGGTAGCGACACCTTGTGCAGAGACTTCAGGCAGGTGGTCCAACTTAATTACGCCAAGCGTATCGTATAACATAATGCCTCGCTTGCCTTGGGGCTTGCGCCCCTATGCAGTTTTGGTTACTTTTCGTCTTTGGTCTTTATGTCGTTGGCTTCTTTGTGCTTAGCCCAGTCTTCTGAAATCTCAGCCAGGAAGTTTGCAATTTCTTCATCAGAACCTTCGAAAGGATGGTCCTTGTTTCGTTCTTCCAAACGACCCTGAAGAAACTTACGGTATTCTTTCTGAGCTTCTGACAGTGCGCTGGATAAGGATACTTTGATTTGCATTTTGATTACCTGTGTTATCGCGAATTTGTGAATGCGTAATAAATTATCGTGTTATGCGAAACTGATTTGAGTCAAACGAGTGGCGGTAACACGCTGTAAGTAGAACCGAAGTTTAACTGTCCGAAGAAGTTTTCTCCCCAACCGAATACTCTCCCATCAGCGGCAATTGCCAATGCGAAATCCTCGCCGGAAATGACCTCAATGAAGTAGGGTCTACAAACTAGATCAGCCACCGCGACCTCTGTAGGAGCATCTGTAGAGATTTTAGTTGTTCTGCCGTCCATTTCCCAGACAACTACATACCCGTGCTTGTGTAGGGCCACGGCATATGTTTGACCGCAAGCGATTGATCTCCAGCCTGTGCCTTCAGGTACACCTTCTCCTCCATCGAGGCCCCAAGATACGATACGGCCTTCGTCCGTGATTGCCATCGACTGTGCTCCTCCGGCAGCGATCTGGACAAAGTTGCTTTCTTCTGGAGCAGGCATTATAGAACTCGTGTCCTTGCGGTCTTCGGGTATCGTGTAGAAACCCCCACTTATTATGGAACCATCAGACATTAAGCCAATCGTATGGTACTGCCCGCAAGCAACGTCTACGATCTTCGGCGCATCTTCGGGCGCGTTAGGATCGAATACGGGTAACCCTTCCGTAGCTCGTTGCGCCGAAGTATTATTCGGGCTCGCGTCTATGGCCCACGTTATAGTTTCTCCTGTGTGCAGCAAAAGCACACCGTTAGCTCTGCCGCTCGACACTGTTTTGCAATTACCTGTTCCAGTAGGCGCGTTAGTAACATAGTTACCTTCGTTAAATCCCCATACATGCAATACGCCATCAACGTCGATGCCCAACGTTTGCGCGTGTTGTGCTGTTAGCTTTTTAAACGCGACGCCGCTCGGAGCATCTAGTTGGCCGTACAAGCTCATGCCTAAGCCCGCAGCCGTGTTATCTCCGGGACGCAAATACGAGGTGTGTGCCACACCGCAGCCTATACGGTCACGAAGTCCATAGTCATGGTACCAAGGCTGTGCGTTACTGTCGTTCCAGTGTGGAATAGGCATACACTCCGCAGCGGGCTGCTCATACGGCGGATCGGGCTCTTCCAATATGACTTCCGGTTCTTCCAGTATACTAAAAGCCTTGTCTACAGTGGACTCGCCGCGAGCATTAGCTCCCCACGCAACGATAGTGCCGTCAGCACGTATAGCAAAGCCGTGATCGTGGCCTGCAACAACCTCCAGGAAGTTTGTGTAGGACCAGTTCTCGCCAGTAGGAGCGTTAGAAACTTGCTTATGCGTATCGCTGCCCCACACGAATATATGGCCTGCTTTATGTAGAGCTATTGTGAAAGTGCCTCCGCAAATCACGGATCGCCAATCTACCCCAGCAGGTGCAGACGCGCTATTGCCTGCCCACGAAACGATGCGGCCCTCGTCCGTGAGTGCCATAGTTTGATCGCCTCCCGCAGACACCTGCACGAAGTTTGTTCCTTCTGGTACAGCGTACTGCTCATCGCCTGCATATGTTCCCCAGACTGCAACAGTACCGTCGGACATAAGAGCAACCGTGTGGTAAGCGCCACAGTCCAAATCCATTACTTGGGGCGCGGGCTCTTCTCCAGAGGGCGGCACGAATGTTGGCATGTTTGCTAACTGGTCCGGCACAATATCCTCAGAAGGATTATCTGATATCCAACCAACGACTTCGCCAGTTTCCAGGAGTAGCATACCGTGAGCTTCGCCCGCATCCATAGTTTTGCAGTTCGCCATGCCTGCCGGAGACTTAGTGACGAATTGTTGAGAATCGTATCCCCAAACATGTAGCTTGCGTCCTGTGTCTATTCCCATCGAATACAGATTTGCTGCAACAACCCGAAGGAACGACACAGACTTTGGAACTCTGGTCTGTCCCATTAAGTTAGAACCCCAAGCAGTCGCTTTGCTGTCTGTCTGCAACAACAGGCTGTGCCCCGATCCCGCGGATAAACGATTTCGTAAGCCGTAGTCTTCGTACCACGGTTGGGGATCAAGGGGTTCAGCATCCTCTAAAACTTCAGGCTCTATAATCAGATCGGGTACGTATGTGCCCGGAAGATTAGGTACAAATCCCGGAGCACCCACGTCGATTGGATAGCCAGAGCGCCACCAATTTTTACCGTATAGCTGAACTATGTCAAAACTTATGTCATAAATGTCTGTCCAATACGTCCTGTACCACGTAAACGTTTGCCACCTCCAATAGCTACTCCAGTAGTAGCGGTAGCTTGATCTATACCTGCGCCTACCTGTCATCTGTTGCGCTTCCCAGTTACGAAAAGATAGGTCTACGCTTATTTTGAACGCTCCTAATGCCTGTACGAAAGGCAGATTAGTACGTTCGTCTATAGCTTGCGCGAGCTTCGGATCAGGCCACTTAAACTCCATAAAACCGTTGCTAGGAATTATATGATTGGCAGGATTATACGCAAACCCGCCGCCGGAGTAGTAGCGCACAGATTTAATCGCGGTCCTGCTTATCTCTTCTTTGACCATGCGAACAAAAACTTTTCCGTCTTTCTCATAACGCTGCGGTTTAGTTATGTACCACGTGGCTAACACGTTATCAAACTTTCCAAACTCTGGCGGCACATACCACTGTACGATGAATCTGTAGTAGCGTGAACCCGAAGTTCTTTGCGCCTTATTCTCCTCGATGACAATACGACCACTCATGTAGTCTTTTATATTCAACTTTATCATGCCCGGAACACTATTCTGCGTTCCCATATTTAAAATATAGGAAAAACAATCGCTGCCCACGTACAGTGGATTGGCATCGTATTGAAACCCGTCTGAGCGAAGGTTGTTCTTGAGTTGTCCACGCGAAGGTCGGCTTATGTTAAAGTATTTGCAAAGCCAACCGCGCTGCGATCCTACATTATCCAGAATATCAGTATCAGGACGCTGTGTAACAAAATCTCCTGCGCCCTGTAGTAGATGTTTCTTCAAAGATAGATTACCGGAATCGCCACGGTACACATCGAACATCAAAGTAGGAGCGACCGGAACAAAATTACGCCACTTGCTTTCGGTTATTGCTTTAGACATATCAACCTCCTTTTATCCAGCCAGATACTACTTCTGGCTCAGGCTCTTCACATAAATCAGGTTGATCCAGAATTTCCGACCAAACCCAGCAGTCCGCATATAGCTCAAACGATTGTGCGCGCCCTGGCTCGACGCCAGCAGCGGTAGCGCCTTCAATAGCGGATTCCGAAGATGCAAAATATGCAAACATGGCAGGCGTTAGTATCTGGTGATCCGGGTCAGCGTGTTCTATCATTGGCACTCTGTACACTTGCGGTGCTACAAACTCGTGCAAAAATACTCCATGAGTTTCCGCAATTTTCTTACCCGTGGTGAACCTGTTAGACGTGTCTTGTATATCCGCAGACAACGTATTAACGTAGCGGCGGTTCTTCGCAACTCTATCCGCCGACGGTTCTTCTACTGTGCTACGTGTGTGCCTATACATTTCAGATACGGAAGGATCAAACAATCGCTGCGCAAACCTATGTATTTTGGACACTTTAGGATCATAGGTATTCAATACTTTATGCGTTAGTACGCCCGGAACTGGGTCAAAAATCAATAGAGGCTTTTGCTTGTATTTTATAGGCACAGGCTTTAACGTAACTGTGGTCGGACTCAACGTAAAATTGAATCCGTTTATTTTGCAGTCGCGACGTTGGAGTAGCTTCCGTATAAATCCTGGAATAGCATTCAATTTCTGCCGAGAAGAACCGATTTGGTAATCCGCTTCTCTTTCGAATATGTGCCGCGTATTGGCATCCTGTACCCAAGCACGTAACACGATGAACCTAAACTCTGGCACTACACGAGCGTACTGTGCTGCTACGGACTCGTTGTGGTGTGTCGAAAACAGTTCTACCGCAGGTTCTAAGTAACCGGTAGAGGCCGCCTGGACCTTCTGCAAACCCGCAGAGGCGTGTACGCGGTAATTGCGCGTCATCGCTGTGCCTGTGCGTAGGTGCGGCCTAGAGGGTTGCGACTTTAACGTGCGCGTAAATATAGGCCCAAGGTCTGCGAATTTATCTCCCTTAGGATTAACGTAGAACGCAGGAGCATTTATAAATCTAGGGTTTGCGGCGAACGATACAGAGCTAAATACGTTCGTCCATCTTGGGTAATACTTAATAGCTTCTGGCAACAATGGCAGCACTGTTTTATTGTTGCTGCTCTTGCGCTCTGGAGAAAGTCGCGAACCGTAGGGTACCGTTCGATTTTGTAGTATCGCTTTAGACACTGAAACGGCCTTTACAATTTTATTCGTCTTCTTAGGCGCATTCCGGTTAACTACAAGCGACGTGCGTGTTACAGCCCCAGTGGCAGGCCTAGGTGAATATATTCGGACTTGCTTAAATAACACAGGCAATATCTGATTCGTTTCTTTAATGCGCTGAGATAGTACCTCCGCTTCGACTCTACGCACAAGACGCGCTCTGGCCGGAACAACTATGGGTTTCAGCGTTTCCGAAAGTATATGACTGCCTGTGGCTATTTCTGCCACAGTTCTTGGACTTTCAGTGAATTTTTGTTGCCCCTTGTATGGCGCAGTTCTTGGAATTTCAGTGAATTTTTGTTGCCCTTTATAAGATAAAAGCTTTTTGCCATACGCTTCGTGCCGAGCCATAACCACAGGAATTAACTTCAGTGCCTCGGCAGACTTTCTGGAGCGTGAGTCAAAACCCATGACCTGTGCGATACCGTATATATCGTTGAATGGGTTCTCTTCGGGATTTCCCGGGTCCCTAGAAGACACCGAGTATGAAGTTTCCATTCTACCTATACGAAGCACGTACTTTTCGGTTGTTCCATAAGGGCGACCTGCAAACGCTAACAGTTGTAGCGTGTCTTCATTCTTCACGGTAAAAGTCAGCGGAACGTTAGGCAGATAAAACTCTTTATCATTAAACAGAACACCGTTCACTAGAACAGCACACTCTGGCATGATAACTGCCGTAGCGACCGCGTTTTCGGACATACCGCTTATAGCAACCACATCGGAAGGGTAATGCGTGTATAGCCAACCATCTACAAATGAACGAAAACCCACGTAATGGGGTGTAACGTCTTCTTCAGAAAGAACAGTCCATTCTACACTGCCTCCGCAACTATTGACTGTCGCAGAGTGGGCAGTGTAGAAACTAGAGGTAAGCGTAATGCGCAGACCTACGGTGTCGCCTTCATTGATAGTGATTGAATCGCCTGCGGGCAACCCGTTATGGACAAACCGAGCAACAAAAGAGGAATAGAGCTTCAACTCCATCGGTTCCAACAATCCAGTCACGGTAATAGTGTCAGATTGTTGTTCGGATTCAAGAGCAGCATTCGCCACATTTTCAAAGTTTAGAATCTGAGATAAGAGTTGACACTCTTCCACAAACTCCGGACGAACAAGGATAGAAAAGGTCGTTATCATGGATGCTACGGAGAGTTTCAAACTTGTCCAGCTATCGAACTCTCCTGAATCTAGGCGAACGAATATAACATCGCCGTTAGTCAGTAGAACGCTTTCCAAGACTTCTGCACCGTTGACGATCAACGTACCTGCATCGACATAAGCATCGACTTCCGTACCTTCGACTAAACCTTGTATAGTGATCGTACTGGAGTCGTAGGCAGTATTAGGCATACCGTCTAATATCTGACCCAACACAAACGCAGCGGGAGCATTATCTTCGCCTACAGTACGCACAACAAATTTCTTGGTGGACGTACCTAACGTAACGTACGCGCTTCTTACCTGCGCGGTATTATTCGGCATATCTAGTTCGGCTTGCACGGTATCGCCAACGCCTACTTCGTGTCCGTTAGCTACTGCGTTACCGTTGACGTACAGGCGCGCAGTTGTGGGCCAAATAGACACCGGTACAGGGCTATTTATTCCTGTGATAGTATAGGGCGCAGACCGTACTGTAGCGTTTATGTCTACGCCATACTGCGGCTCTAAATCGAAATTGGACGGAGAAGCATCCCATTCATAATACTGCGAAGGCGCATTAGCTACGTTGGAGAAAACATAAATACCAGAATACGAAGAAGCAAAATCTATAGCCGTTGCCAACACAAAACTTTTGGTCATTCCATTAACGAAGTCTAGCCCGTTGTACTTGTATATGCTTTTGGCCGTTACGTCCAGAATATACAGGTCGTTATCTTGCTTGTACAGCTTGGTGGGTCTAACGGACGCAGGAGTGCTTATTCGAGTGGCACCGTCCGCACCGTTCGGTATAAAACTTATCTCACCTACGCAAGCCACATATAAGTTCTGGCCGTCATATTCCATACCGTACGGACGAACACCTACAGCTATGTCAGTACGTGCCAAAGTGTCGAAGTCTAAAACAGCAACCTTATCTTCGCCGTACATCGAAACGCACATACCTCGATCTGTTGCTAGTGCAAATACTGGACGCGATGCGCCGCCTAGGCTAATGCTCGTAATAGACTGCGTTAATAGGGTTGCATCTACAGCTATCCGTATAACTGTGCCGTTCTTGCAAATGACCCATAAGGTATTATCAAGGCCTTCTACCATACACTCTATAGAAGTACCGATATTCGTTACACTATCTACAGCGTAGTTAGAATTAGGGTCTAACCGTATTACGGTATTATCCTCAAGTGCTACGTAAAAATAATAAGATTCCTCGCCTTCTACTGTGCCTAGCGCTCTGGCTACGGATATAGGAGAAGAACTGAGCGCGATTCTTTGGGCCAACTTGCCGTCTGATTGCCTTACGCGTAATATGCTTTGTCCATACGTATCCGCAATAAAGATAAACTCTTCGCTTTCTGATTCAAAACCAGTAGGCGCTGCGTTTAGGTCAGAATAACTGGTATGTCCTTGTGCAGAATCATCCAATTTGAATAAGCGCGGATTAAGCACTGGAGTAAAGGGCACTGACTGATAGGCTGCAACGGCCTCGAAGTCCGTAGGCAGTGAAGGGTCCGACGCATCGAATACTCTAATGCCTGCGGTATCTGTTGTTATAGTGAACACGGAGCTTTGATCGTCGATAGTCATTTCTACGTGCTGGGTAGTCAACGCAGAACTTGCGCTCGATGCGCGTACGGCTACCTTACGCGCGGTGCTTACGGACTTATTCGTTTCGCCCGTATCAATACCGTTAATCATTATCGTGCCTTGGGACACAGACACATTTGCAAACGGTGCCGCTTTATCTAGTTCCACGTACCGAGAAATCGAGTACGTTTCTATAGCGGCAACAATGTGGTTTAATTCAAATGGAGTCATAATTCACACCGCCAAAATGAAAATAGAGGGTCGAAACCCTCTATTATTACCGGACTATTTCTTTAAACGATGGGTGCTGCTGGAATACCCCCGCCTTCTACCAGAAACAGAATACGCATACAGGTGTTGAACGGTCCATTTGCGTTCATAGCCTTGTACTTGCGCGGAGTTTCTTCGCCGAACACTGTAATGTCAACGTCGGAATCTTGCGATATAACGTCGGCAGATGTATACGCCAGCATATCTAATTCATGCTTGTAGGCGCGCTTAGGTGTATTCAGTCCAGCGGGGAAGGTGATCATGTACTTGTTGTCGACCGATATAGCTACCTGTCGCAACGGATTGATGATCGGGCTGGAATCTTCTGAAGCAATAGCGGCGGGTACGGATTTTGTAGGAGCTAGAACATCCGACTCGCGCACTACAAACTTTTGAATACCGCTAGGTACTATTTCACCGTTGCTATCAGGACCGCCGCCGCCTGAGCTATAAACAGCAAACACTGGAGAGTATCCGTCAATCAAAGTTTCGCCGGTGTTAGGATCGACAGGACGTTGAATAACAAACCATACAAACTTATCGCCAGCATCATCGTACGCATCTTTCCACGCGCAGAAAGCAATACCGTGGTCAGAAACAGACAACCGATACGTCAATGGTCCGGAAGCAGGATCAGAATCTTCATACATGCTGCCGGTAAACAAAAACGGAATATCTTTGGGGCGCTCGTCCGTATTAGAGTTTGTGGATATCTGTGGGTAGGGTGTGCCGATCAAGTTACCAGAAGTCAGCTTCTCTTTAGGCACACTTGAGCCTGATTTGTACGCCTGTACTTCTGCTTCTTTAGTAGGTTCAGTTCCATCGCTCGGTATCTGATACTCTGTACCAGCATGAACACGCATTTCTTGCGTACCGATTTCGGCACGGTTAGTAGCTCCAGCGTCCGCCACTTCGATGCGTAGGCGCCATTTCTGCCCGGAGTCTGCAAGCGGGTCCATCATTGCAGCGGATTCAAATACGGCAACAGGAGTGTCGTCTTGTAACGTGCTCGGGTAAACCAAATCCATCGCTTTGGCCAATTCTGTCATCAGGTCAAAGCCAAGTGAATTGCCTACAGTATCTCCGCCATCGCCTAACAGCTTTGTGAAACCATTCTTTTGGACTGAAAATCCCATTGTATTCTCCTACTCTATAGCAGTATAAGTGATTGTTACGGTCGGTATTACAGGAAGATTACCGTGATTGGTCATTTTCCAGTAAATTGTTTCTCGCACTGGAGATTCCATATTGGATACTACAGTGTACCTGCGAGAATATCTTATTGATCCATCTATGAGTACGGTACTTCCATCGTCGGACAATTGATCTGCCCGTGACTTGAAGGTGTACGGATTACTCTCATCGAAAGAGGACGTTCCAAACCCTTCAAGCAAAACGTTGGCAACGTCCAGTCTCACTTCAAGCATAATATTAGCTCTGCCCATAAGTAATGCGAACGTTCCAGATTCTCCTCCTTCTAATGATTTCTCCAAAGTGTGTGATACAATAGCACGAATACCTGTGCCTGGATTGGCAGCAATCGGCAACCAAATAGGCTCTAGTTCTGCGTTCAAGCGTATCATATCGCCCGGCTTGGCGTCTACAGAGGCAGGCAACATGTACTGCGGATGAAGTTGCAGGTTATTCTCTGCGTCCTGATAAAAAGCACCACCTAGTTTTAAATCTGCGCCGGTTGCTTGGCCCAGCAATCCTCGATCCTCAAACAGCCCATCTGTACTCAATTGATGGATGTGCATTGTGTCGGTGGTTACTACTAGCATTCCAGGTGTTCGCGCAGGAAACGGAATAGTGCTGATAGCTGCGGCATTAGCCACTACGCGCAGCCCGCCTCGCAGGTCTGTATCTTGCAAAAGAAACGGTATACCTGGCGAGGCTTTTGCTAAATGACTGGTAAATCTAAGTGCCATATTTGGCCTCCTATGCAGCAAGTGCAACTAGAAATTACTTAAAACATGGACACTGTAGGCGTCGATCTATTCGTCAAGTCGCCTGTAGCCAACTGACCAAAGGCGTTATAACCTTGTGAGCGTACTGTACCGTCTGCGCCGAGTGTCAAAGTATGTTGGCTGCCTGCAGATACTTTAATTACGTTGTTTATTGGTATCAGGACTGGGGATATACGTTTCGTTGTAGTGCCGTCGCCCAATTTGCCGTACCGATTGTCACCGGCAGCATACAGCTTCCTGCTAGTGGTGACAAACATTGTATGCAGAGTACCGCAAGATACAGATTTTACGGACGTCAGACCCGTATCTGACAGAACGGCACTAGAGAAGGCGGTTAATCCTGCGCCTAGTTGGCCCTGTGCGTTGAAGCCGCAGGTTTTAACTGTGCCGTCTGTATACAGAAAGGCTGAGTGCGAGCCTCCGCAGTCCAATTGCTTAACGTTGGTAGGCAGGCTGTCCACTACTGTCTGGCTATTAGTTGTTGTACCGTCCGCTAGCTGTCCAAACATGTTGTATCCACACGCTTTTACTGTACCGTCCGCCATCAAAAATACAGTGTGTGAACCACCTGCTGCCATGTTAGCTACAACACCCGTTATCAAAACGTTGGTTGGCGCGTTACGGTCTGAAACAGAGCCATCACCTAGTTGCCCAAAGTAGTTATAGCCGCACGAGCGTAGGCTTCCATCTTCTTTCAAAAATAACGTATGGTTGACTCCACACGCTACGGCTTTGACTTGATCAATGTCGATCGGTGTAGGCGTTGCCCTGTCTATATACGTACCGTCACCCAGCTGGCCATTGGTGTTTTTGCCGAACGTGTGTACAGTACCATCTGTATACAGTATAACGGTATGATCCGCGCCACAAACAACCTGTTTTATATTGCTTGCAGATATGCGTACCGGCGAAGGGAGAGATGGGGCAGGCGTACTAGCTAACTGGCCGCTATCGTTTGCTCCCGACGCAAATAACGTATCAACATCTTCCATGTATAGAGAGTGGTTATTGCCGGCTGCGATTATGCTGCGCAAAGCTGGCGTAGATAATACTGAGGACACCAGCATTATAGGCATGATTTCTCCATAAGCAGATTATCAAACTCCAAGATGACTACCTAGGAGTTTACGTAGTAACTAGACGGCGTTACTTTCGTCTACTTCCCGTTCGCCAACAATCACTTCCAGTTCGTCAGTTTCGTCAGGCTCTTCAATAGGCACTTCCGGAGTTTCTATAGGCTTCAGCCCATCAATAACCAAGAGTTCTTCGCATGCCACGTAAGCGCGGTTATCATACACGGAACGGAAGTGGTCTACGCGTATTTCGTCCCGTGCTCCAGTACGCTCCACTAGGTAATAATACAACCCAGGCTCGAAAGTCTGGTAAAACTCCACGTTGTCTATGTTCAGATCAGCTACAGTTATCATACGGTTCTCCAAAAGAACTGGGCGCACATAGTACGCCCGCTCTGCTATTCACCCCAAGCATTAGTCTTGGTGTATTGGTTTTTAATAATCATGTTCCGATCGAATCCGGAAGAGGTAGACACTACATTCTCCAATTCCTGGTAGCCGGGCGAATCGTGATTCCACATGCCTAGCATACCCTGCGAGTCGAACGTGCCGACTATAGGAACGTACTTGGCGCGTTCCCTGAGTATGAATGCTTCATTGGACTCTGGAGGGCCTTCGGTCTTTTGACCAACGTCTTGCGTATGCGCGTAGTTACCATTATCCGCATTCGCAACAACACCAAACGGCGCACCGTAAAAGGCGTTGCTACTGTTATCGAAGTTAATAGGCTCTGGCATGCCGACGGTTTCCATTAACACTGTCGGAACCACAGGCTCCATAGGCTCTTCCGGAACTTCTGGATCAATTGGCTCTGCCATAGGTTACTCCGGAATTGCAAATCTGCCGTTGGCCGTGTTCGTGGACAGGACATGGTGGTACAGAGTGAAGGAGCCGTTAGCGTCATAAAAGAGTTCGTTATTTACACGAACGTTGATTTTATCCATGACGCTGCCGATTTGGAGAGGCAATATCTTGAGTCCGTATACACGGCCGCGAACAAATTTCGTCCGGCGATCTACCAGGTAAGGCGTATAGACCTGCGTGGCTCCCGTAGGGCTCATCGGATTCGATCCAGACGGCAATACGTTATACAACTGTGCCGCGTTGTCGTGTGTACTTCCGACTACGGTCGCGATACCCAGGTAGTCCCAAGCATAGGAATCTGTATAGCCCGCACTGTCACGGGGCAAGATAGCACACCGCGCACGATTTCCCGATATTGCGTGTCCGCCGATAAAGTGCTTACCAGTTGTCCACACGAACAGCGGGAACTCCCCAGCAATCTCTTCTGGATTATCCCTAGCAACTTCTAGCACTGCGGTGAACGAGCTATCATCCACATTGCCCCAGTTATCTCCAGCTATGCGCGACAGTATAATCATGTGCCTTGCAGAACCAAATAGGAACAGATCGCCCCCATTCGTTAGATTGTAACGCTGCATGTAAGTGGAGGTAGTACCGTAATACGTCTGGTTGGTGCCTTGGGACAATGCCGCATCCCAGTCTTCCCATGCAGCGAGATAGACGTAGTTGCTACGGATGTCTATATCCGCGAACTTGTAAGAGTTACCATCCTTTGTCAGGGCACGCAAAATGGTACGTGTCTCGGATATCTCGTCAAATATTTCCCAACCCATGCTGCTAAACGCAGTCTTTACTGCATTAGACAGTTCGGGTTCGGTAGTGCCTGCCGTGTATGATAGGGCGGAACTATTTTGGCCTAAACTATTAGCCGTGATTGTCATGTATTACTCTCCTAGAAAGAGCCCGTTGTCCATGTGTACCGTGGCTTTTTCTTGCCGCGTTCCAGAACATCAAGGTTGAATATCGAGTTCTCGACGTTAACGTGTTCGAAATTCTGCACGTATTCGCCGAGCAAGGTCAGATGGTAACCGATCGCAAATTCTTGAATAAGGGTCAGGTTACTCGGATCGTTTATCGCGGCATTGTGTTCTATTTCCGGCGCGTAAACGGCGTCATTGTGATCTGTACCTCCAAGGAACCCAAGGTGGAAACCATTCAGCGAGTAAGATGCAGAGTTTATAACGTTATCCCCGTCGAATAACCATTGAGGCTCATACGAGGGGGCACTATCGCTTTGGGCATGAGGGTGCTCAAGACTCCAGCTAACGCGGGTTATAATATCCGATCTAACAGCGTTTTCGAGATACGTTGCGGCTAAGAGCACGCCCCCCTGGGAATCAGAGGGGCCTCCTGTGCCAGGTGCTAGTTGTGCCATTTTACACCTCTATTAGGATGGGATGGCGAAGCGAGCATTGTTGGAAGTGGTCAGAATGTGGTGCTCTGTATCTGTACCATTAGGCGAATAGAAAACGTCCGCATCACACTTGATTGTGATTTTATCAAGCAATGAACCAAGGTTACGGCTCAGAATCTTAATGCCGAAGAAACGCCCGCGAATATTGAAGTCCTGCGCGGAGTGGCGGTTGGAGTTCACAGCAAACGGAGTCAGCACAAAAATGTCATCGGTGTCAGAGAGCGGGTTGGACTGCTCTGGAAGCATATCAAACAATCGAGCGGTGCTATTCCAAGTAGCTCCTGCCAGTGTACTTACAGTGCTCGGATATTGTCCAGTCGCGCCTGTCTCATTGCCTATTGTACGGGGCAATGAGAAGCACTCGGGGTAGCTAGAGGTAGCACCGAATCCCAAAAAGCGATAGCCATTAGACCATGCGTAGATAGGAAAGTCGCCTGGAGTTTCGTCGGGGTTGTCCCGAGCAATTTCAATGCAGCCTGACCACGATTGGCCTGTTGCGCTGCCGATAAAACCATCGTTCAAACGAGTCTGAAAGATACACCAGCGAGCAGTAGCAAAGATATAAATATATCCGCTGTATGTCAGAGTAAGCCGCTGCGCTTCGGAAGTAACGTCACTGGTGTACGCCCGATTCGTTCCGGTGTGTGCGTCCGCATTCCAGGATTCGTAAACTTCAGTTATCAGATAGCTGGCGTTGTTCACGTTAACGCTCATGTATTTGTGCGTGGTTTGGTCTGCGTTAAGCGCACGATACATACGTGTATTGGTGCCTGCAGCCGCGTCAAACAAGACCCAACCCTTAGTAATAATAAATGCTTCGACAGCATCCAAAACTTCTAGCCGGGTTGAATTGATTGAGTAGTTAATTGCAGCCGAGTTAGGTCCAATTGCTGTGGTCTTCGTAGTCATGGTAATCTCCAGGTGCGTGGTTTACAACGGAAGGGCCATTCGCCCGCCTCGATTGTTTGTTAAAACAAAATGGTTCTTTAGGATAGCATTCGGAGAATAGAAATCCTCCGCGTCAACAGGTATATCTATCGTGTCCGCAAGACCCCCTACGTTATTGCCTAGAAGTTTAATACCAAAGAATCTGCCACGTACATGCGCAAAGGTTTGCTCCGTACACGATGCGTAAGGCGTGAATACAAAGTTTGCTCCATTCTTGTTTGGATTTGTACCGTTCGGCAGCATAGCTTCTAAACAGTATTTCCAAGTTTGTGAAGCATTGCGGTCAGACGAATAGGTATACCAATAATAGCGGTTATAATAACTACCGCCACTATGGTGATGACGAGAGCAGTGGGTCCCATCACGAGAATCCAGGTTCAGGGAGCGATTAGCTATTGTACCTGTAAGCATATGCCGAGAACCCGATGCACCTGTCCCGCCCTTCAAACTTCTAGGCAGAGAAAAGCAGAATGGCTCGGTCGGAGTAGTCTGGTTAGGGACCTTGTCAGGCATTGCCGAACCGTACAGCATACTACCGTGTATCCAAGCAAACAACGGGAACTCGCCGGGCACTTCGTCTTCTAATCCACCTTCAATTTCTGTGACTCCACAAAACGAGGAATCCGTTCCCGACATTGAAGGTGTCGCAATAACAAACCAGCGTGGATGTACAAACAGGTACACGGAGTCGGAACTGCTTGTTACGGAGCGCAACCTCTGTGCGTATAGTGAAGTGTTCGATCTGTATGCTACGTTACTCCCTGCGCCTGTTACATTATTCCAGCTTTCGTAGACTTGCGTGTATAAATTATTTGATTCTGTGTCTAATGCCAACACAACGTATTTATATGATGTTTCGTCATCGTTTACATGCCGAAAGCACACCTTGAACATGCTGCCAACTTCGAACAGTGCACCAAGCGCGTAACGAACCGACTGTACGGATGCAGTCTCTAACAGGAACTCTGTAGTCGTAGGCTTAGCCGTATCTAATCCAGAAGAGTTGGAACCCCATGTGATCAATGAACCATCAGCACGTACGGTAAGACACTGATTGCCTCCTGCCGCTATACGTTTGAAGTCCAGACCTGCAGGAACGCCTGCTATCAGGTTGTCCGTAGACTTGCCCCAGACAACAACACTACCATCGGCAGCTATAGCTAACCCGTGAGCGTCGCCGCAGGCTATATGGGTGTATCCAGTTCCCGTGGGTACATCGGTCACTTGATTCTGGTTATCTGCTCCCCATGCGACGATAGTGCCATCGGCTGTTAATGCTAGACTGAAGTTTAAGCCCGCAGAAATTGCGATGAAACCTGCGGAGGTCGGCGTGGTCGTAACTGCGCCGTAAGACTCCACACTATCGGACGTGCCCGGTTCTATAACTCTACCATCGTCGTCCAGCACAGGATCAGTACCTGTTCCCGAAAGCGTATACTCGCCGTCGCTTCCCCAGGCAGCTATGCTTCCATCTGCGGTAAGTGCTAGGCTATGGTACGGCCCACATGCTATAGCCGTAAATCCAACAGCGACCGGAGCACTGAGCACAATACCGGCAGGCTCTTGAACATCAGCTATGGCCTCTTCTAAGACTTCCCAACCTTCGGCTAGAACTGCATCAATGCCAGGTACCAGTATGTGGCCTTCAACAGCTAGAACGGCATCAATAGCCGCCTCTAGTATATCGCCTTCTACGGCTAGAACTGCATCAATGCCCGGCTCTAACACATCACCTTCAGTAGCTAACACAGGCGGTATAGCTTGCTCCAGTATGTCACCCTCAGTTGCCAGAACAGGATCAACTGCGGGTACCAGTATGTGACCTTCAACGGCCAGAACAGGATCGACTGCGGGTACTAGTATGTCACCAGTCTCGGCGAGCACCGCGTCAATACCGGGTACTAGAACATCGCCCTCAACTGCTAGAACTGCATCAATGCCAGCTTCCAGTATATCGCCTTCAACCGCTAGAACTGCATCAATGCCAGCTTCCAGAATATCGCCTTCAACGGCTAGAACTGCATCAATCGCAGCCTCTAGTATGTCACCGGATTCTGCGAGTATAGGATCAATAGCTGGCTCTAATACATCGCCTTCCGCAGCCAATATAGGATCAATAGCAGGCTCTAATACATCACCTTCAACTGCTAGAACTGCATCAATGCCAGGCTCTAATACATCACCTTCCGCGGCAAACACAGCATCGACCGCAGGTACTAGAACATCGCCTTCGACAGCTAGAACGGCCGGGGTGCCAGGAACTAATACGTCGCCCGCTTCTGCAAGCACTGGATCGACAGCCGGTATTCCGGATTCCAGTATATCGCCCTCGACGGCTAGAACAGGGTCAGTACCGGGTTCTACAATCTCACCGCCTTCTGCGATAACAGGGTCAGTACCAGGTTCTACAACTTCTCCGTTTTCGCCGTACACTGGATCAGTGCCTGGCTCCAATACGTCGCCGGCTTCAGCGATAACTGGGTCGGTACCGGGAGTAACGACTTCGCCACCTACTGCTATAACAGGATCAACGGCAGGTATTCCTGGTGTAACAACCTCACCCCCTTCGGCGAGCACATCAGGTATAGCAGGCTCTACAGTCTCACCGCCTTCTGCTAACACTGCTGGTATAGCGGGTTCTATAATTTCGCTGCCATCTGCTAACACAGGTGGAACAGCAGGAACAACTATCTCGCCCCCTTCAGCTATTACAGCGGGTGTTCCTGGAACAACAATCTCTCCGCCCACTGCTATTACTGCAGGCGTGCCTGGAACAACAATCTCTCCGCCTTCCGCCAACACTGCGGGTATAGCAGGTTCAAGCTCTTCTCCGCCAGAGGCCAGTACAGCGGGTACTGCTGGAGTAACGACTTCTCCGCCTACTGCGATAACCGAAGGGATAGCTGCTTCAAGTTCTTCTCCACCAACTGCCAGAACTGGAGGAATCTCAGACTCAATAATCTCGCCGCCCTCGGCTAACACCGCAGGAATACCCGGTTCGAGTTCTTCTCCACCTTCAGCCAACACCGCAGGAATGCCAGGCTCTATTACTTCGCCGCCTACTGCTATGACTTCCGGAATAGCAGGAACAACAATCTCTCCGCCAACAGCGAGCACTGGTGGAATAGCTGGAACAACAATCTCCCCACCGACGGCTAACACCGCAGGGATAGCTGCTTCAAGCTCTTCGCCTCCAACTGCTAGAACTGGAGGTACAGCGGGTTCTAATATGTCCCCAGCATCAGCAAGCACAGGAGGAATCCCGTGAATTGTAATCTGCCCATCATACCCGAAAGCATTCAGACTGCCATCGCTGGCAAGAACAAGGCTATGCGCTGCACCTGCTGCTATCGCGAGGTGTCCGGCATCTAGGGGAATCCCCGACACTTGGCCAGCATCGTCCTTACCCCATGCAGACAGTTGGCCGGCTTCGTTCAGCGCTAGACTGTGGTAATAGCCTGCAGCAACCGATACAAAATCGTAACCGTACGGAACATCAGAAACTTGGTTGTGGGCATCCGAACCCCAAGCTGCTATGTTACCATTTTCACGTACGGCGAGCGCGTGTTGGAGTCCTAGAGCAATATTGTTTTCCGCCCTAGGCTCGGATGCTGTAGTGTATTCCACAGGTAGGCTGGTGAAGGTGATATCTGGTATCTCAGCATCCAGTAGATCGCCCCATGTTAATACAGTGTTGTCTGCCTTCATTGCGAACAATGTATTTAACACCGACTTTATGTGGACGAAATCATTACCCGCAGGAACTCCAGATATTTCGTTTTGGTCGTTATCTCCCCAGACTTCGATACTGCCGTCTGCGTTGATAGCTGCGCCATGATTATATCCAGCGGAAAGATGTATGAATCCCTGGCCGGTAGGAGTATTCGTCACCTGATTTTCGCTGTTGGACCCCCAGGCTGCAATACTTCCGTCTGCTGCTAATGCTAGATTGAAATACAGTCCAGCATCAATATAAGCATATCCGGTTCCTGTAGGAGTATCCGACACTTGCTGGAACTCGTTGTATCCCCAGGCGACAATGCTTCCGTCGGAGGCAAGCACTATATTGTGATAAGCACCTCCATCAATCTGTGTGAATCCTGTTCCTCGAGGAGCATCGGATACTTGGCCACAGTTGTCTCTTCCCCAAACGACTATACTGCCGTCATCGCGTAGAGCAATTGTATGGTACCCGCCTGCCTCTACATCGGTGAAGTCCGTGCCGATAGGCGTGTCGGAGACTTGTCCAAAAACATCGTTGCCCCAGGACACTAGGCTGCCGTCCGTTCTCAAACCTACGGAATGATAGGCGCCTACTTTAACTTGAGCGAAGTCTAGCGTTTCAGGAGTATCTGACAACTGGTTGAACCCGTCTTGCCCGATGCGTACAATTCCACCGTCCTCACGAACAAGGAGGGCATGTCGGTACTCACTACCGAACATGCGCGTTTCGTCTACAATAGAAAGAGAGTCGTGTTGTTCCCAACCCAGTCTCTTAACCTGGCGCAGTAGTTCAACGTACAGGTCGGTACGACGATCCGCACTAGGATTGTAATCGACTTGAATCGAGTTAGGTCCCAATTCTGTTTTTACGATTGTCATGTTTTATCCTCTATAGAGGTATCAGGTAACGGTCGTATGCGGAACCAATAAACATATGGTCCTGCAACGTCCCCTTCTTAGATGGGAAGTAATTCGCGTCTACCTTAACAGGGAGCGTTGATAGCAGCACGCCATATCCGCCGAGAGCTTTCTTTATTCCAAAGAACGGGCCACGCAACTGCTGCGTTGATCTATGCTCTACAGCATGAGGAACTATAGTCATAGGCCGGTGAATGTTATTTGTCTTGGACAAAGCATCCCGCTCGGATATATTTCCCGTATAGTTATAGTTGTACGACCAGTTAGAATCGCTGCTGTCACAAGCCCGACTTGTATAACCCTGATGCTCAAGGTTTATCAGGGAGTTCATTATATGCCCGATTGATGTGCCTTCGTATCGGTATTCGTTATTTGTTGACAGTGTTCCAGTGCGAGGTAGCGAGAAACACCAAGTCTTCCACGGGTAGTCTTGGTCCGTGTTGTGCATTTCGCATAGTCGTCCAGAGAAGTGCGTACCTTCTGTCCATGCGAAGGGTGGACCGTTCAGCCCTAAGTCTTCACGAAACTCTAAGCAACCTGTCCATGTGCCTTGGCTGTTGCCATAGTAAACATACCCGGAACTGTTACGTTTTTCCGCGAACAATATCAGGTAACGCGGGTTAACAAAAACGTACATAGCACTTTGTTCAGAAATTTCCTGTTGGAAATCATAACTGTTGAGGCTTATACCGTTACCCGGGTCCATCCGCGCTGTGTTTTGTAACGATGTGGAGCCAGTAGATGCTCCGTCACCTACTTCCAAGGCTATGTGGTGTTTACCTGTACTGCTATGATTTAGTCGCACAAATTTATATGTTACTTGGTCTTCGCATAACGCTTTTATGACCTTGGTACCGCCAGCGCCTGGGTTTGTATCGGCGTGTACCTCCCAACCGTGTGCACCCGAAGTCACAGTAGTCACGATAGCAGCAAGCAGGTCGGTCTGACCTTCTACTAGGGTATCATAACCTATGCGATACGAGTTAGGTCCAAGCGTTTTTATATCTATGGCCATACCTCACCTCAAGCTGCTGTGTAGTCAATGCGAATGCTTAGGTCTTCACCGCCTGCCGAAATAACAGACATTGTAATGTAGTCCGTAGGCAAAAGGGTGACGCTAACACTATTGTCGCTGCTATCGTTTTCCGTTATTGCTATCGTAGGCTTCGAGTCCGTACCAAAGATAGATTCTGCACCATTCTTAATAACGTCCACTATAACAGGCTGTATCGTGGAAGGCGTGTTAATGAAGCTGCGCACGTTGCTTATAGTGATAGCAAACGGGGGGTACCAACGAATACCGCCATCAAATACAACAACTTCGCCCGGTATGCTGGAGAATATGCTGCGAGGCATTGGCGATACAGAAGATACTTGCTGATCGACGTACTCCTTGTTAGCGAGTTCTTTAGGCCCAGTAGGTGCCTGCGGTTGCGTAACGGGCCCTGTAAGTGCGCCGCCAGCGAGTTCCAGCTTTGTGTCTATTTGCCCTTGCAAATTGCCTGTAGTTCCGCTGATATTACCAAGGTCCGCAGAGCTGGCGGTACTTGCCACTACCTTGCCCAAGGCATCGGTTACAACAACCTTTTCGGTGTCTAGGTTGAGACTGACAATCGTTGATGCCGCACCTGTGACAGTGTTCTGTTTCGCATCGAGGTCACTATCAAAGTTCTGTGCCTGTTGATCCATCTCAGCCAGTCGAGCTACGGATAATGCTCCGGCTTTTACTTTACCCTGAGCGTCAGATACTACCAGACGATCTGCTAACAGATCGCTTTGCGTTATGTTAGATATAGCGCCTGTGATCTTAGCCTCAGCGTCCGTGATTCCGTGGCCTGCCAGCGTGTTTGGGTTTGACCCTGAAATGGCGCGACCGTGCTCGTCGATGGTAATCTTGTTATAGTTGCCTGGAGCTAGACCACTGATAACTTCGAGAGCTAGCGCGTCGCCCGATTTAACTAGGCCGGGCCCTGCGTTCACAGTACCTACACCAGAGAACTTGGCGAACAGAAGTGGAGAAGTGCCTAACGTAAGATCGCCTTCACTGGTCTTGAGAATCCAGGAACTGCCCTTCTGCGTCTTGCCTTCTTCGACGTACGTATACAGGCCGGGTGTTACTTCGATGTTACTGTTGGCATCGTTACTACGTTGCCATGTGCCCGTACTTGCAATGTAGATACCGTTAAGAATAGGGTTATTCTGGTTCTTAACTAGTACGCGGTCGCCTGGCGCCAATATAATATCATCAAGCGTCTGAAGCCCAGAGAGGACTATAGAGTTACCAGTTGTGGTAATGCGCACAGAGTCTTTAGCATCAAGGCTTCCACGGCCACTGGCAGGAATCCATTCTTCGCCATCCCAGTAGAATAGACCTTCTTCAAATTCAAGATAGTTTTGGGTCAGATAGACTATCTGGCCTTCCACAGGACTTGTCGGAAATTCAGATACGCCGACAAACGTAAGTCCATCATATAGCATGTTTATTCTCCTGAGATTATAATTAGGTTCAGTCTACAGTAGTTGGATGATCACAACTCCGTCTTCATTGGTGGTGCTTAAGGAACTATACTTATTAGAGCCGCGATTGAATGAACTGCCTCCATATCCGCCACCCTGATCGTTTCCGTCGCCGCCAGCATATCCACCGCCGCCGCCTGCTCCGTCAGAACGGTTACCTCCTCCTCCGCCAAAGCCTCCGCCGTTACCGCCACCTTGCCCACCTGTCGTGAACGCGCGTCCTCCGGGAGCATTGAGGGCCGATCCGCCGTGGCCTGTAAGTCCACCGCCACCGCCACCGCCTTCGTTATCGTTTCCTGAGTCTGATTGGCCACCTAAGCTGGAACTGCCTGTACGGCTAGAGCTAGTTGAAGCAGTTGCATTATTGCCATTATCATAAGGATTATTACCTGCACCGCCACCGCCGCCGCCTGCAATAATGTAAGGGTAGTCAGTTACCCGCGTAACGAATGAGCCTCCGCCTCCGCCCGAACCTTCTGAGCTTTTGCTGCCTGCTTGGCCTACAAGTATTTTAAGAACGTCACCCTCGGTCAGATAGAAGTCGCCCCGCATGTAGATACCGTTACCGCCTACCCGCGCGCCGAATCCGCCTTTTGCTCCTCTAGCCTGTATGCGATACGTGCCGCTGTGTGGAACAGTCCAAAGCTGTATGCCGCTGCTGCTATCCAGAAGAAGGGCATCTTGTGCCCAAGGCACTCCAGCATAGGCGGTGCGAAGTTGGGATAATGTGGGTCCGTTGGGGCCTACGGCACTTGCAGTAGTAAACGTATGCGAGTTAAATTCGTACAAGCCGCCTATACCATATATTACGTCCCATTTACTACCGTTACTGTTGCCTCGACGCAACGTATCGTTACGGCTTTGATACAACAACGAACTGGGAATTGTAGTTGAAGGTAAATCAAATACAACGGGTACTGTTATAATCTTTTTACTTACGGATTCATCATATGCCATGTATCACCTGTGAAATGTGCGCCAGAAAGGTAGATAACTATGGACTACCTAAAGAGGAATGGTGCATAAGGTAATTGAACCCCTCTGCACCATTGTTGGATCAACGGACAGCGACTATACCTGCCCGAGGTGTGGAGAAGGATACTTCCACTGTGCGATTGTTTATCACCTTAACGGACTGTGGAATCATCTTTTGCATTACACCTTCATGCAGTGTGATAACGTCCACTACAGGAGCAAACGTGCCTAGATTATGCACGACTGTCCATTTCAGTGAGGCTTCTTCTTGCTTATGGTTATGACTGTAGACGCCGATAGGCATAGTTCACCCTCCTTATACCGCGCGGACATGGCCCGTCTGCGGGCTTGTGAACGTAACCGTAGCGTTGTTCAGGTCGTCGTGAACTATTGACAACGGCTGCACTTCTTGGCTACCTACAAAAACACGCACCAATGGATTATACCCAAGCATGTGACTAACGTTCCAAGTCGTGGACTCTGTGGCGAATGCTTGCTCATAAGAGTAGTTGTTGCGCGGAACGCCATCTTCGTTACCTACCATAAGTACAAGCCTGCCCGTTTGTGGAGCAGCAAAAGAAACTATGGTTTGATTGAAGTTGCATTGGACCTCATCAGGTATTACATGTTTGCCGTCGGTACCAACAACCTGCGCGATAACATGCGAGGTGTTAAGGTTGTGATCTACCGTCCAGGTTGTTGAAGCAACTGCTTGGTCATGAATAAACGTATTGAGAGGAGCACTAAGCGGTGCCCACACAGGTAAGCCTTCAGCTACCTCAATACAAATCATAACACGCTGGCCCTTGAAGATAAGCTGACCTACCTTCGGGGTGGCCGGGAAATTCTCAGTTGGCTCCAACACCGTGTTCAGCAACATGTTGTTCCGTAGGTCTATATTACCTAGTGACTTCATGTGCATTCTCCAGTGGTATTTAACAAAAAAAAAGGCGGGACAAAATGCCCCGCCTTTTTTATCTAGGACAACGGTACAATCAATTTAGATTATACGGCGGCCTTCAGAGCAGTAACAATAACGCGGCAAGCTTCTGACTGCGTGAATGTCACGGTCAGGCTGTTTGCGTCAGTGTAGGTAATGCTCTCTGCCAGAACAACTTCATCGGAAGCATCTACAACAGTCACCTGCACATACTTGTTACCCATGTTATGGACAACAGTGTGTGCGCTGGCGGCAGCGGCAGTTCCGTCATAGACGAAATAGCCATTCTGCAAACGAGTTTCGAGCGCACTGGAGCCGTTACCCACAGACAACAAGGCAGCGTCGAAGTGACCCTTGGAGATTGCTGCGGTGTCAGCGTCAGCGGACTGATCAGTAGCGCTCAAGTTCAGCACACCGGTCATAGCTTCTACGCCGTCACGGCCCAGGAAGGTATTACGCAGTTCTGCGCGATCTACCAATACACCAGTTTCGCCTACGGTAATACCGGAAGCAGCAGGTGTAACTACATTCAGAGCAACGCCGTCGCCGCCGCCGATACCGTTACCCGCAACTGAACCGTTCAGTTGGGTTTCGGTGATACCGCTGGCTTTAACGCGAATGCCGCCGGCAGCACGTTCGATGGTAGTGCTGTCTGCGCGAACGGCCAACTGGGCAGCAGTGTCTACGCTGTCGGTAGAACCGTCGAGGGTCAGCATCAAGCCGCCGTCTGCGTAGGTGTCGATACCAACTTCGTCAGAAGGAAGCTGTGCAACACCAGCACCCATGTTAACGAAGATGTTGTTGCCTTCTTTCGAAAGACCGTTACCAGCAGTTACGCCAGCCAGTCCGCCAAAGTCAGTCCAGCTAGAGCCGCTGTAGAACTGGAAGGTATCACGAGCAAGGTTCCATGCCAGGGCGCCTTCGCCTTGTACAGAAGCATCGTAAACAACAACAAACTCGGTGCCGTCATATTCAACAATGTCGCCGTTCTCGGCGCCGGAGATTGTACCGAAGTTGGCATTCAGGGCAGCAGCATCGCCGATGATGTAACGGTCGCCTACAGTAGGCTCAGCGCCAGGATCGAGTACGGTGTCAGCTTGACGATCAATAACATCTGGCTGAAAGTCAAGGCCGGCCAGTGCAGTTTCGAGGTCAACTTTACGGATCGCATCGTTAGGCTCGATAGGCTCGCCCAGTCCAGAAACACGCTGGCTGTTCATGGCCAGGTTGCCGCTCATGGTATCGCCGGCTTTGTTCACCGGAGCATAACCAATGTTGCCTTCTTTGCTATCGATCTGAGTTTGGATGGCAGAAGTAACGCCAGCCAGGTGCTCAACTTCGGCAGAGGTGGCGTTGACAGAAGCAGCAATTTTACCAGCAGCGTCGGATACAACAATTTTGCTGACGGCCAGATCGGCGCCAGTAATTGAAGTAGCAGCACCGGTGATGTTGGCTTCTTTAGTTGCAGCAACGGTATCAAGATATCCTTTAGATACAGCAGCAGTATCGGCAGAAGCCGACTGGTCGGTACCTGACAAGGTCAGATCGCCGGTCATGACAGTTGAACCGTCACGGCTCAAGTAGTCTTCCAGATTGCCGCCTTTGGCGACAGTCTGTACTTCAGTGCCGTCGAAGTATTTCAGAGCACCTTCGGCAGTGTTGTACCAAACCTGGGACAAAACAGGAGCGGCGGGGTCAGTAGCAAGCTGATGAACTTTCAGGTCTTTGATTTGACCAACAATACTAAGGTTACCATTAACGCGCATGTGTAGTTCTCCATCACATTCGATTGGGACAAAGTGCGATCATCGCACGACTTAAATTAGCAAACACTACTGACTATGCTCTAGGGCATATCACATTTACACCATTAACTTGATCCAGATTATTTAGGTGCGCGCTCAACTCCTCGCAGGCATAATCCCTCGTGTCTGTGTTTTCGGCTCCAGTGGAGTAGTCTCGAATTTCCACTGCGAACTTCTTCTCCGGGGCTATCAGGTGTTCCGCATAGTAGTTGTATCTATTCAATTCTGGATCAATACTTCTGCATGGTCTACTAGATAGTGACCCGTCTTCTATAAATAAAATTAACGTATTCGGTTGCGTGTCGTTTGTGGACAACTTCTTCGAAACTATGTCCGAACCTAATAAGCAGTCCAATTCATACAGTTCAAACAGCGTGGTATTCAAGTGCGCCACCAAGCACTCTGTTGCGTAAGGAAACGCGATCAACTGCGCCATATTTTCCGCGTCATCTAACCGGGCTTTTAAGGTGATTAGACTTTGCTTGTGTATATACGACCAGTGCTTTATAAACTCTGGTTGAAATATATCTGGATTTTCGTCAAACGTCCTGTGTATTGCTACTGCGATTGAGTCCAATGCGAATCGCATAGAGCCAATTTCTTCTGTGCCTATGCTGACCTTATTCAGCATTAGATGTTCGGAGTAGGCTAACCAGTCGGAGTGCTTATTGAAAAGAAGAAGGCAAACTTCCTTAGCCGTTTCGCTAAGCCCGTTCTCCGATTTGATTAGTTCGTTTAGTATAAAAGCTTTGGAGTTATAGTAACCCTCCATGGCTTTGCTGGCGGCCGAACGGTACCGTATGTTATTACGCACAAAGGACATGTTTAAATCCCCTTGTTCCGATCTTGAATCCTTCCCATGCCAAGCAGAGCACCTAGTATCTGACTTTGTTTTTCATTTATATGTTGCATGTTTCGATTAACCTCGGTGAGCAATCTATCCACAGACTCTTCACGGACCCTTGAGCCTGCCGCGGTTGTCTGTGTGACTTCACCTATTTTTTGAAGGTTTCTGGAGATTTCGTCAATCTGATTTTGCAGAGAAGAACTCAGATGACGGTCGGAGTCTTGATACGTGCCCACACTAGCTACGAAAGCTTCCAGTTGCTTGAATTTTTCTGTACGGTCTAAGGCACCGTCAGAAAGTATTTCGCGCAAGGCAGCTAGTGATGCTTCTATGGAAACGAGTTCAGTGTGGAACCGTGTGTCTGCGCCTCCACGCATAGTCTCTAGGGTGTTTTCCAACTGCACAGCTTTTTCTTTCAGGATTTTATGTTCATCCATCAACGGTATCACAAAGAAGTAATACCCTAGAAGCGCTGCAATTGCTATAACAACCGCAATAGAGGTTGGAAGAGGATTACTCGCCAGTGACGCTATTATATTCATTGCTTTTACCTATCGGCACGCGGTCTCGGTTGGTTGAATACGAACTATACGATGGTGTGGTTCATCAGGGTCTACTGTGACTAAAACACGAGAAACAGCAGGATTTATGTATTGGCACTCTTCACCGAGTCTACTGCTACTTATGCAAACAGCCGCAATACACTGCAAAGATTCGCGAACAACGATTTCGCGGGAAGCGTATTTGTTCCCTTGCACCAGAGGAATAGCCACGAACAAGATAAGCAACAGAAGCATTCCTAGTATTAAGTACCTCATCATTTTGGTATTCATAGATCATCCACTGTTATATAAATTATACCATTATCATTGCCTAATACGTAATTGTTAATATCGAGTTCGGCAATGCGGTCCAAATTCACCCCTGTGCTGTAGGGCGGGGTTATACTCTCGCCGCTTCCTATAACAGTATCTACATGCAGCGCAATGTCCTTGGCAAGTATGCCAAAGCCTACTGCGGTAGGAAGACCGTCACGTAGAATACCCACTTCAATGTGCACCTTGTTCTTTTCCGCGATTATCTTGTCCGTGGTATCCATATAAATGTCGGACAGCACATCGTCATCGCGTAGAAAAAATAGGTTGTTTACTATAAAGCCGCTTTCCAGTTTATTCAATGACAAAATACTTGAACGTAGACCCGTGGTTGTTCTTACGGTTATGGGAGTAATGTTAATGTCATAGTGTTCGGATTCGGCCTCTTCGAACTGGCGTAACCTGAATTTACTGAATGCGGAAAGGTCACTCAATACGTAAACATTCCCACTCGCGTTCGTATACATACGCGCTAGTTTTATGCCTTGGATCACATTGATAGGGGATGCAGGCCCGATAATACCTGTACCGGACGTTACTAATAGTGGAATCACTAAATAAGTAGAATCTGGCCGCGCCAAGTAAGAAAGATCATTGCCTAAGACGACCACATTATCGTAGGCTTCTGTTCTCTCATTTAGTTCCAAGGCCATTATCACTTTAGATAAGGAAAACTTATCACGGTTAACATCACGCAAAAACAAAGCACGAAGGTTGTCCTCCGGCCGGAGCAGTTTTAGCTCCCGAATAATACTATCGCCATACAACTCTGTTAGGTTACTAGACTGGATAACGAAAGTCTTTTCCGCAAGTGCGTTTGGAACAAACAGAAGGCACAGCAATAGCATATAGGTTCGCATGATGTATCCTAGGTTCGCTCCACTATAGGGAGTAAGTCTGCTCTGCCAGCAACGGGCTCTGCAAACTCAATAAGAACGGTGTTTGCATCTGCCACTGTGATAGAGGCAGGCCATACCATTTCAGCACCTTCATAAACCTGAATAAGTAATTCGGAATTATCCATGTTGTGTGAAATACTCCAACTGGCTGAAGCTTCTACTGCTCGGTAAACAAAACCTTCAGAGCTGGAACTTGGGACCACGTTTTCCAAAACTTGAACGCGATCCCGGATATTACGAATCTGATTATACGTATTACCAAATGATTGCATTATACCGCTATTGGCAGCCCGTATAGGGGCTAGCATTGCTTCTATCCAAGAGCGAGGCACAACTTCCTTACTGTCAAACTCTTCGCCTTCTGGTAGGGTGCGCGGCTCAAGCATACCCTCCATCTTGTCGCCTGACGTGTTAACAGCGCTCAAATCCTCCGTAGATGCTAGGTGCGCATTACCTACGGTGTTGGCATGATCGAGTGCGCCTTGATACGCAGGCTTAGGAATATCCCAAATCTGTGCATCAAATAGCGAGGTTGCGTCGGCGATTGACTCCCAAGTGTTCTGTAAACCGCTAGCAGACGCTCGTGAGGTTCTTCGCATTACAAAGCCTGACAATCCGCTGATCGTACCGGTTACGTACCAGATAGTGTTTAACGGAGCCGGCAGTGCGTAAGGCTCTTCGTCCGATACTATAAATTGTACAGGCCGGCCGGCAGTGTTCGCATTATTATATACGATACTAGTAGGTTCCGTAGAGGTGTGTCCTCTACTAGAAGCAATGGCGGACAACTCGTCCTTTAGCTCCTGCATTGTTGAAAAGCTCATAACTTCACCCCTTGAATGAACATTATCTAAATTATTGCTTACGCGAGAGAGCGGACGCTAATATTCTCAATTATCAGGCTTTCTTTCGCGTCGGTGCGCAGGGCGTTTATGGCTTTTGCAACCTTTATAAGCCGTTTAGCGTCTACTTCCAGATATTGAACTTTCCCATCTACCCTGGCCTTTATTTTGAACTTCTTTTGCTCATGCGCTATAAGAGCTAGGCACTGGGTTACGTGGGCACTTGCTTCGTCGTCCGCAAAGAAATAAACATCGTCTACCTTTACTCCGGCGCCCACTTTTTCAAAATACACATTCTTATTGCGCGCTTCAAGCTCTGTAAGGTCCGCATGGATGGAATTTACCTTAGCTTCGCCTTCTTCGAGTTTGTTATTGATGACACGAAACGCGGCGGGGCTTTTTACGATTTTATGGCGCTGCTCTGTTGTAATGCTTATTGTAGATTCTGGTATAGTGTTCAGTTTGTGACTACGCGAATTATACAGGCCGATAATACTGCCGGAACGTGCTTCGTAGTGAGCCCAATGTTTAATTATAGCCATGTTATTCTCCAATTAGAAACCAGTAGAAATCCCAACCCGTCATAGGCACGTACTGCGTACCGCCAAAACCGTCGGGCTCTAAATCTAACATCGAAGGATTAACTGCTAGTAAGGCATAACCGTCTTCAATTTTTTGGACGCGAACCTTGTTTGCGATATTGCTACTGGGGTTTACCCACTGAACTAATAGCGATATGGGCCTGTTGAGCGCGTCTACCGCCTCGGGAAACAAAATCTGTTTCATTTCCGCAGCAGTGTTATCAGTGTGTCTACCCCATTGCATTATGCGTCCGGTGCCGACGCTCTCGACGGAGCTTGGACCAACAGTAGACTGTAACGGACGTTCTCCGTCCATACCTGCGGGGCCAATTTCACCTTGCAGTCCGATAATACCTGCCGGGCCTACTAATCCGCGTGGGCCTGTTGGACCTGCGGGGCCCGGAGGCCCCATCGGACCTAGATCGCCTTTGGGTCCAGTACATCCTGGGCCTCCTGGTCTACCGTCTCTACCGTTTCTGCCTGCAGGGCCTGCCGCACCTCGGGGGCCTGTCGCGCCTTTCTGTCCAATGCCGATATTGTGTGCTGTCATGAATCCGGAGATTTGAACAATACTGTCATCAATTCTGTACAGGTTTAACACACCAACTTCCGGATCGAACTCTCCGCGAACAACGAAGTTATCCAACTCACTAGCACTGCCTGGAGTTTGGGCTTCAACGTCGTTACCGTTAAACACTACGTCATCGTTGGGCCGGGCGTTGTCACCGGCATCCAACATCGATAAAGGCACTCGTGTTAGCTTAGCCATCTCTTACCTCACTTAACCGCGAGCCACTTGGTGTTATCCATGCTTCGCACTTTTGTATTTACTGGCGTCATATTAATCCAGCTCCCGTTTGTGGTACTGCGAACCTTCCACCCAGAAGCAGAAAAGTTTCGTACCCAAGGCTTATCCGGCGCTTGTCGCGCTATTAGACTTACTGCCATACGTTTCCCCTATTCTTTTCGTGCCATGTTGTGATATACAAGGTATCTACTGCCAGTATTGGGGTTTACAGCTACTCGTGGCCACTGTAGATAATCGCTGAATGGAGCGGTCACACCTTTATTAGCCCATGACCCGCTTTGAGCTTCCCATACCCTATTGGTGTCGGCAGCGAATACACGGCCTTCTGCGAAAGGCATAGACACGTTAAAGTATGTTGAACCTGGTTGACTATGTGTATAAAAACCAAAGCTAGCCGGTCCTTTAAATTTAGCGAGCAGCGCATTATCGTTTAGACTGAAGGTGTGTGTGGCGTATACGCCTCCAGTAAACTTAGTAGCGTTTACAGTAAAGTTATCTCCATTTCGATCAACACTTACAGTAGAAGAGGATCCGTTCCAGCCGGAAGAAGTATCCCTGACACCGAGGTCCATCAAGGTTTGCGAGGAAGACCCGTTGTAATACACTATGCCATAACCACTTGTCGGCGCTACGCCCGAATGTGTGCGTATAAGTATAAGAAGATACGGTACCCCATTGAGAACGCGT
>Ga0307932_1000039_pt1 | contig 46908 bp, 61 predicted proteins | sample OrgLakmetageno48_FD_201843 | JGI IMG/M metagenome (GOLD analysis project Ga0307932, IMG submission 201843) | Saline water microbial communities from Organic Lake, Antarctica - #48 | ecosystem: Environmental > Aquatic > Non-marine Saline and Alkaline > Saline | place: Antarctica: Organic Lake...
CACCTTTGCAGAATAGTTCACCAATCTGTTCTAACTGTTTACTCTTGTAAACATTGGTTCCGCCAAAGTTAAGGAACGCCCCAGGCGTTGTAGCCTGAGGGGTTTCTCCTCCTGAGATAACGACAATTTCTTCCATTGTAGCTTGACGCAGTTGCGTGGGTAAGTGGTCTTTCCACTCACCTGTGTATCGAGTAGATACACTTTCAACATCTACAATGTATACAGTCATTAGCCTCTCCGAAAGTTTCCGCGGGCTTTTGCTCGCAACCAGCCTTGATATTTCTGATACTGCTGCCATACTGGCGACTGTCCCCGATACAGATCCGCTTCGTCGTATACTTTGCCTTCTAGGCAACAAAAGTTGCGGTACGCATCTAGGTCGTTAAAGATCTTGTTTACAGTAGGGTTTTTAATAGCCATGTTATAGTATTCCTTGAAAATTTTAGTTGGTTGATTGGTTTGGGTAAAAGTTTGAACAGCCGTTTTCTTTATCTTCACTTACATCAATCTCAACAAAACGGTTAGGGTATTGAGTTGATATCTCTGCGTAAAGCCCGTCAGCGAGCATTTCGCAAGATTTGTTATCAAGTGCTAGTGTACCGTACTCAAAAAGCCGTTCACACCAGCGCTTAAATTGTATAAATTCAATGTCGCGATCGTCGTGGAATACTTCAATACGAACGCGAAAGTGAAACGTGTGTCTGTGGAGGTAACCTAAGAATGATACATCGTCCCATCCGCCTGTTGCTAGTTTAGGGTCAGTGTCAGCGCCTGGGTACTTATGTACGCCTTCTTTCTGAAATGTAACCCAGATACTTTTAGAGTTCTTCACTATTTCTCCTTGGCTTTTGAATTTCGTTAATCTTTAAAGGAGCAGTTTGTCTTTCGGCTACTGTGTTAATTCGTTTGTGATAATCTCCAGTTGCGTAATGTACGTCTTCACCAGTTAACACTGCATTAATGCCAGCAGCCTGTAATGCATCTTTGACTAGCATTGCAATAGCTGTTTTTCCAGTGCCTACACTACCTACAACGTTAATTTCTAGCATCTAATGTTCCTTTTAGTTTCTATACTGTAAGTATATGATTACTTTACGATTTTGTCAAGTGAATACTTGTTCCAATCTGTAAATTTCTCACGGTCTAAAAGATCATGCAGACTGTGACACCACACGCCGGGATTAGTTGCGTTGAAGTCACGATCGTCAATTTTGATCATAGTGTTGTAATTCCACTGCTTAACGTAGGGTAGCGGAATACGGATTTGTGGGATAAAGTTATTGTATTCTACTAGTTCGCTTTCGAGAAAGTCTTCAGCGAGTGTAACATCAATGTCTAAGCTACACAGGAAGTCCTGTTTAAGAAAAGTTTTGATCATCTCATCCCATTCGAACCAGTCATCATCACTGTCTATTTTAAAACTGTGATTGGCTCCAAAGAAGATGTGAGTACACTCTTCTTCGTCTGCGATTGCTCGTATCTCGTTTACGTCCTGAAGACCAGTAACAAACAGGGTGCGCATTCCGAGCGCAGGGGTCTTTTCGACCTCTGTGCCCACAAAGAACGTTACTCCTGATGCTGTTTCTCCTTCATAGTCACGCTTCATGTTGTGCCTTTAGTGTTTTGTTAAGTCGGTGGATTTTGTCTTTGTACCATAGTTTGATGGTTTTTAAACGATTAATTTCGTAGTTCGAAGCATACTCAGTATAGCGCCGTTTAACTAGCGTGTCAACCTTGTTGTGTTGAAATTTAAGTTCTTCTAGTCGATTTGACTCTTTGCTAGGATTGTTCATCTTCTAGAATCTCCAAGTTATGTTCTGCATCTTCTGCAAACTCGTCATCTTTTTGTGACGAAGAGTCGAACAAGCTATCAAAATAAGTGCTAGCGTTTACTGTCTTTTTGCCGACTGCGCCGCGTGTTCCCGGAATAGACATCCAAAAACGACTATGCTGGTCTATTATCTCTAGCGCATCTTCTCGAGTCGTCTGTGCAAAGATTTCATCTACTACATCACGAAAGAACTTTTGATCAAACTGTTCTTCTACTAGCATCTTAGGCACAATACCGTTGTCGTACTGTCTGTTTGCTTCTTGGACAGCGTTGATATGACTCCATACGTTGTGCCCCATCTGAATAGCATAGCTAAACGAATCCCAGCTGGTCTTTCCTTCTTTGCCGATCTTATTTAGATCACCTGGTGCATAGATACAAACGTCTGATACTTTCAATTCTTCTGTAAGAGGGCTGTCTGTAAAGTTCTTAAAGATACCGTCAGTTAACACTGCATCACGGAACAATCGTTGGTCCGTAGAATACTTCTTATTGTCTATGCTGGGCTGCATTCTATAGACCCACTTCTTGCGATCTGGTGTTTCTGTTTGAATGTAAATCTGTCCATTTGCTGTAGCAAGGAACGGCGATGCACAATCAAACGTGACCATAAAGTTTGGGTTATGATACTTGCGAACAGCACGTTGTATGTCGGTTAGCAGCGTTGCCCACTCTAGCTTGCTTGTACCAAGAAAGTGCATTACGTCATGTATGCCTTGTTCTAATAAGCCGTCGAATCGCAGCGTAACAAGCCGTTTAAGCACGAGATGTACATCACACATGTTTTGCCCACCCATACTCCATCCATTGAAATGGTTGTCTGGATACACAGTTGGATCACAGTAGTCTTTCATCTGCTCGTACCAATCTTCTGCGTCTGCGTGATTCTCACCTTGCAATACGTTAAGAAACTTGCAAGCACCTGTTCTGTGCTTGAGCCAGTAGTCATTGTTGATGCGAGTAGCTGCTACTGCTTCACCATAGGTACTAATACCTGTTGCCTTCGCTCCTTCTGGGCTACGTGCTACCCACGCAGGGATATCAAGGATCATACCGTAGTCCATGTATGCGTCCATCCAGCGCAATACACCGTCTCGCTTCTTCTGCGCCTTAGGACATTTAGGATCTTTCCAGTCACCTTCCCATACACCTTTACCAATTTGGAAACCGCCGCTGTCACCTAGCATCCAAGAATTTTCACGATCGCGATTGCGGATCATATCCTCTTTAGGCGAATGTTTGTTAATGTCAAGCTCTGCGTGTCCTGCGGAATACAGACTCCATTTATACTGAAACTGCCCTTCTGCGGGATTTAGATAGTTAAGGCTTTCAATGCCGTGATTAAAGTTGCTAGGAATGCGTGACGTTAAAACATATTCACCATATCGTTGCTTGCCTACATAAGTGGCGTAAAAGCCACTAAGTGCTGGTAGGAAAAAGGCATAATCTTTTTGTTCTGCGGTTAAGTTACGATTCATGGCTTTCCTTCTTTGCTGTTAATTATATCGCTAAACGTGTTGTACAATGAGCTATTCTTAGGAACAGCGTAGTTTGTGGTGCTGTATTTGTAGGGGTTGCCTCCGCCACCACCGTACCAATCTAGCCCGCTCCCGCCTATGTGTTGATTAGACCGTATTGCGTTCTTCATAGTCAACTCCATATCCGCCATACGTTTTTCGAGAACACTCACTCTGTCAAACACGCTAACTAATCCGTCAGTGCATCGCACTCCTAGCTCTTCTGCTTCGGCAATACTAGCTATTAACATAAAGTTACGCAGTGCCTTTTTAACACTTGGGTTATTTGACGCTATTGCAGCGTCAAATAACTTTGCGAATTGATATAGATCTACTTCGTCGTCTTCGCTCATATTAACCTCAAATTACTTAGACTGTGCTGGTAAGATGTAATCGTACTTGGCCATACCACTGTCTACTGTAATCATCATAGCACCTTGGTCCGAAATGCTCATAGTAAGCTCCCCGTCTAGGTTCAGGATGCTTTGAATCTGCGCCACCGGCCAGCTCCATGTGTGTTTAAGTGTACCTTCTACACCGTGCTGAAAAACAAACTCGCCGGCGTGTGTGCTTGCGTCACCGAAGCTAAACACCAGATTGCCGCCTTTAGTTTTTACATTAAAGATAATTTCTTCAGAATGTGCCGCGCTCATTAACTTCATACGTGCAATAGAAGCCATAGTAGGTTCTACTTGAATATTCCAAGCTGCACCTTTAAACTTAACAGTCTTAAGCCTTTCTTCAACTACGTTTTGCGAGATAAAGCGATAGTCGTTTTCAAAGTCGCCTGCTGCATTTTCAAAGTGAACGTATGTAGGAACATCAGTACCGTCCTTCTGCTTGGACACTACTTCAATCTTAGCGTTGTCTTTGTATTCGGGATTCTTCAAGTGAAGGTTCAGCTTGTCCAAGTTAGTCATGCCAAACGTGCCGTGGAATTGTGGCACAGGAGTGTGAGTAGTTGCACTCATTATCACACTGCGGTCTTCTGCCATTGAATCAATCTGAGTACCTTCGTCATTGGTTATTTTAATAATTGTTAGGAAGCCCAGTGCGTGGGTATGTGCTACTACGTCTTGCAAAATATCTTTCATTTGTGATCCTCTTAGTTTAATTTCACTCTATACAGTGTATGCTCTAACTTGCTGACTGTCAACAAGTTTATGCATGTATTTAGGTTTAGTTTCAGAAGTCAAAGAGACTATTGAATGTAGTTGTTTGCTTAGTGCTTTCTAAGTCGTAGTCTAGTACTCCTATAAGGTTGCCTAGTTTATTGTCAATAATAGTTTCTGCCATTGCGTCATCGTCAAACGGCAGCTCTTTAAACCAGTCTGGCAAACGAAGTTCGTCAGTAGGATAAGCAACTGATGTATATCCTAGTGGGTTTGGTTTAAGCTTGCAAACAATGCACTTCATTCCGTCTACTGCTTCTTGTGAATATCGATCACTGTGCATACGCTTGAGAGTATTCCAATTTATTGCTGCTCTAACGTGGCCTGGCATATTAGCCTTGCCTTGCTTTTCTTCAAGGTGTTGATAATGGCCTAGCTTATTCACACGCTTAGGGGTACCTTTCTCCCAGCCAGGTCTGTCAATAAATTCCTTGCGGAACGTGGAGATTCGATCGAGTACTATTTCTCGATCAACGTTGGTCAACACCATAAGTAGTATTTCTTTCAAAAAGTCTTGCATATACACAGGTGTATCGCTGCGACGAAGGTCTAATCCCATTGCTTTGACTTTGCCTTCTGCTCCGTCTACATCTTTGCGCTTTCCTTCGTCATCATACACTAGTGCAGCGTAGCGTTTCTTAGTAATAAACAACCCCGAACTAGCAACAATTTCCCGGCCTGCCTTGATAACTTCTGCTCTTGACTTAGCACAATGAAACGCTTTTGCTGCAAAGTCTATAAACGTTGTGTCTACTTGTGCACTAATTTGATCATACAACGAAACAATACTGTCTTTGTCCCAAGGTATAGTTCCTTCCTTAATGTCTTTTTTAAGCGTAGGATACGCACTAAAGTAGACCGAATTGTGTATTAAGATATTGTTAGCAAAAAACCAAGGGTGGTTTTTATTTTTCATTCCTATGTCATATACATAATCATTTGCTTTTTTTATTTTAGTTACCCTAGCAACTTTTCCTCGAGTAACAGAAACCTTTTTGCTTCCTAATAATTTCAGGAATGCATCTGTGTATTCTTTTACTTGCTCTATTGAAGATGCGTTTAAAATATTAGTAAATTCTTTTTTCATTCATTCCACCATTTTAGGATTTGATTTTCGACTGCCTGTCTATTGTTAAAGTAATCGCTTTCCCATATAACCAATACACTAAATCCTCTTTTCTTAGCTTCATTAAGTTTAATAGCATCTCTCTGCCAAACCTCCAGTGCACTAACACCAGACTGCTTTATAATAAAGTCTGAAGAATATTTGTTAGGATTACAATGCCAGTAGTCTCCATTATACTCTATAATCTTTTTCTTTTCATAATCTGTAACATCATAAAATAACGGAGCACTTAATTCATGAGACCAAATACAGTACTGTTTAGTTTCATTAGTATACACTAGTTTTCCTAGTATGCGTTCTAAATTTTCTACAAACTGTTTTTCAGACTTTGAGGTATATCTATTTTTATATCGGTCTGCTAATTTAAGTTCAGCTTGTTCTTTAGAGAGGTTATACTTTTCTTGTACAAATTCGATGTTAGAAGATTTTCCTCGATCTTTACAATATTGGTTCCATTTTAACTCACCCAGCTCACCGTATTGTTGAATAAAGTAGGATAAACTATTAGTATACCGCTGTCTCTCAATGTATTCTTCCCAGTAGATTATGCCTTTCTCTTCCCCATGACGTGTTATCATATTCTGCAACGTGCAAGATCTGCTTTCATTGTACTCATCAAACTGTTCTCGAGTCATGCCATGCTTCTTTAGCTTGTACTCAAAGGTATTACTAGCGGCCTGTTTAGCAACATAGCTGTTCCATCGAGAGCTGCCGTCTTCAACTCCATATTTTTTTATCAAGTTATTTTTAGTAATTGCAGTATTCTTTGCTAACTCATTGTCAACCAGAAGTGCGCTAGGATACACCTTTTTGTATTCTCTTCCGTTAGAGAATCTGCCAGTACACTTGTACTTAAAGTGGGTCCATTGTAACCTACTAGCTTCAAACCCACATTCTAAACACTTAGGCATAACAATTCTCCAATAGTTGTACGGCAATAGCACCGTACAACTATTTATCCTATCTTCTATTTTATACTTAGTGTTAGAATAACATCATTAATGTCAATATCAACTGGGTGAACTTCTATTAACTTTCCTTCTCGTTCTACCATTATGGAATGATCTTCTGTAACAGTAACAGTGTTGCCATTACTATCTTCGATCTCGTACATGTCTTTCTCTACTTTGTGTCTATAAACGTAATTCATATGGCCCATATACGGCTCGTCTTTGGCTATGTCGTATGACATCACCATAATGTTTTCGTCTATTGCATACTCCTTGTCTTTATCATTAGTTTTATCTTCGCACAGATCAAACAGCTCTTCGATTGTTAATACACCTTGCGACGTTTCTATTAACGAAGTTCCCACGCAGGAGTCAGTGTCGCCGTAGATCACAGCTTCGCCTGTGTGGTCATAAACACCTGTGATAGTCTTGTTTACCTCTGCGCTCATATGCTTAACAATCTGCCTACCAGTTAGTGTAGTTGATTGCCCAATACGTTTGTCGAAGAATCTACAGCCTGGATTAAGAATTGCTCCGTACAGTGAGTTGAGGTTGATCTTCTTAACCAATTGTCTCTTATCCCAAAACGTTATTTCGGTCTCGTTCCCTGCTGCAATAGCTTTCTTTAGCATTCCTTGTAGTTCTTTTCGTTCTGCGTACCAACGTTTTAGTATACCGGGTATAACGCCTTCAAACTCGGTTGTAAAGATCGTGCCGTTAGCACTAATCATCCAAGGCATTCGACTTTCAAATATCAGTTTGTATACTTCTGCACCGCTGAGCACGTCATGTCTGCCGTCTTCCCAATCAATAGTCAACGCAACGTCTTTTCGTTTTTCCATCACAGCAACATATTCAAGGCTTCCAAAATGACCTTCCCATGCACCTGCAAATGTTTTCTTCTGAAGCGTCATTGCTTCGTGTACCATTCTGTCTGTCATATCTGGACGAAGTTGACCCACCACAGTTTCGGGCCCCATGTTCAGTGCTCGAATCACACTAGGATATAGTGAATTTAAGTCCATTGATCCTATGGCTAAGTGTAGTCCTTTTTTTGGAAAGGCAACGTATGCACCTGCTGCCTGCGTGTTTTCAGTACCTTGGTTTTTTCTATTAGGAACCTGTAGTCCTCTGTGATGCGCTTCATTTATGATTGCTTGCTCAGTAACAGCAACAGCTCCCATAACTGTTTTCAACATTACTGTGTTGGCGTGTGCAAGTTCGTTGGACAAGTCAATAAATTGCAGCTTCTTGTCTAGCTTGTCTAACAGAGCAGTATCCTGTCTGTTGTATTCAACAAACGTCTCAAAGTCGTTATTATACAACTGATCTAGTGTTCCTTCATACACAGTCTTATTTTCGCCTATCTCTAGCTCGCCGATTGCATCAAGTCTATAAGTGTGTCGTTCTTCATAAGTGTACTTCCTATAAAGATTTAGACTGTCAAGATGCACACGTCCTACAAAGTCATAGGTTTCGGACGTCTTTCCGAACTTCTCGTATTCTCGCTTCTTAGGAAGCTCTCCCCATAGGCAAAACTTTCGTGTATCGTCTTTGCTTAGGACGCGCTGTATACGGTTTACAGTGTAGGGCACGTCATACCCCTCTGAGTTCCAACCGCTGTGTACGTCAGCATCTTCCAACAGGTCTAAGAACGTAAGCAGCATATCTTGCTCACCTTTGCCTTTAGAATCGTTAGGAAACAGTATTACTTCGTCGCCCCATCTCTTTTGGCACATTGCTTTGGCTTCCTCTAGTGGGAGACCTTTGGGCGGTACTGCTAGTGTGATCAACATGCTGTCTAGCCATTGTAGGCATACTGTGATAGCTGTAATGGGCATAAACGGGTCGTCAGTCGGAGCAAATCCTCTCACTGGATCGAAGTCTGTCTCAATGTCCCAAAACAATACGTTCAGCTTGGGGGAATCTTGATTGAGGTAGTTCTCACTTAGACATTGAAATATTGGATTAATGTCGCTTTCAAACAGCGTCTTATCTCTGTTGATAGCAACTTCCTTTCGAAAGTCCTTGGTATTCTTTGCGACAATTCTACTCAGAGCATCGCCAAAGATGCTCTGATGCTTTCCTTTTGGATCTTTGTAATAAAAAGTGTACTTAACAGGATACTCAGTAAACGTTCGTTTTCCGTCGCGTCTTTCAACTATCCGAATAACATCGTCTTTTCTGTCAAACATTGCGTCGACATAGCTCATTCAATTACCTCGTCTCTTACTAATGCTACGTCTTCGTGAACATAGCTTTCTATAACACACTCACGTATACATCCGTTAGGGTGGGGACATTCTTCGCATTGCTTGACTGCTTTGTCTGGGTCTAGCCAGTCATAAGGGGTTATCATTTTTATTCTCCTCGTTGTTATTGGTCAACGCTACCGTGGTCTTGTTCTTAAGGGAACGACTCTTCAATACTTATTATTTGGCATGTTTAAGTATATACAAAGTAACTCTTGGGTCATTGACAACCAAGCAGTCTTCAGGGTATACTTTTTTGACGCCGCAATAACTAGTTATAGAAACAACTACCATCTTGGGTCCTAGTCTCTCAACTGTTCCTAGCTTCAAGACCCTTTTGCCGTCGGGTACGACGACGAAATCTCCTACGGCAATCTTACTGCCCAGAAGGTCTTTGTGTTCGGGTACTTCTGCCATTGTGTTTCCTAAAAGAATAGTCCTATTACGTAGATCATTGTAAGTGTACCGTTTAACACAATCAAACTACGTTCTTTCCATAGCCAAGCAACGACGGTCCAGAGACCGCTGCTGACTACAAATGCTACTATGTAATAAGGGTATATGTTAAATGATGATAAAATAGCAGCGGTGATTAGCAACGCTGTTGCTAACCACGCTAGTTTCTGATAAGGCTTCTCATCAGGTGACGGCATGTTACTTGTCTGCTCCTATAGTAGTAACAATAGTTTCGAGGTCGTCAAAGTCGTCGTAGTAGTTTTCCCAATCGCGATTCTTAGCAATTTTAATTGCTTTATTGACCAGCGAAGGTTTAATATCTAATTCTTCTGCTACTGCTTTCACAGTGTCTTTAAGTCCACCTTTCAAGTCTTCGATTTCTTGTAATACAGTAATGCCTTCCTGAACTAACTTCTCTAACTTGGCTTTTTCTTCAGGTCCGTAGGTGCGATCACTCATAGTTTCTCCTTTGTGTGTTACTCTAAGTTACTGTTTATTATACGGTTTTTTTGACAGGATGTCAACCGGTAAATACTTTTCGATTGTCGAATGCACGATGCCATCCGAAGAACTTTGCCTTATAGTCACTCTGGTCGTCGCTCGAAAGATCCTTCCATTCGGATTCACGTGCGAGTAAGTTCTTGACACCTTGCTCCCAATCTGTGGTTTCGATGATGATTTCTAACTGCTTTTTTGCTAATATAGCAGTTTTGATGTCAGTAAAGTCTTGTTCGATGTGAATTACTTCCATGCATATAGCATGGGTGACATAATCTAGTGAAAAGTCAATGCCCCATTTGGGATTGACACTTAATAGTTTGTTAAGTATAGGGCGAGTTTCGGATACTTCCTGGATACGCTGACGCGCTTCACCTGCAAATGCGCCGCGGTATAATAGCATACAATGATCTAGCACTAGTCCCTCTTCTGAGGCTTCACTGTCGACATACCATGCCTGGACTGGAGCAACATGGTACTGTATATCTTTGTTTAGTGTAACCCCGTTTGCAATGTAATGCAAGTGTTCAAGCTCCGTGGGGACTTCGTAACCGTCTTTATCAAAATCTTTAAAAGGAAGGGTTCTTAATTTTTCATAAGAGATAGGCACTGTTAAAAACGGATTAGTTTCAAACTTGCTATTAACGTTTATTAATTTCATACGGCCCCTGCACTTTGCTAACGTTGGTATGACCGCTTGATATAGTCAAGCACCAGTTACTGGTTATCTTTTTTTCTTCTTGTCGAACTCGTCGAGTGCTTTAAGCAATGATTCTTTAATAGAGTCTTTGTTTTTTGTTGACGCAGATTCTTGCTGAGGAGCTTTTGCGTTTAAAAATTGTTCAAATTCTCTTGTTAGTCTAGCGTTCTTAAAGATAGTTTCTAGTTGAGCAGAATACTTTTCCAACCTAGCAGTTACTTTAGGATTCGTGCCGCCTGTTGCAGCCTTTTGCTTAGGTGCTGATCCTTTCTTCTCTGACGATTTTCCTTTGTTGCTTCCGATACCAAACGCTTTTTTAAAACTCTGCGGATTCTTATATCCTTGTTTAACTTCGTCAGCAAATCCTTCTTCAAAGTCGTCTTCATCTTCAAAGTCGTCTTCATCTTCATAATTGTAATCGTAGGATCCTACTAGTTTATCGTCTAGCGGATGATTCCTACGCCCGGGTTTGGCTTTAGGCGTAGGAACATTGCCTCTAGCATAATCGCCGTCTTTCTGACTCTCGGTCAACTGTACGCCTGCAAGAGCAGCAAAATCCGACATACTATAGTCTCGATCCATGCTTAGTGATCCTTCTGTAACCGGTAGACTATCTTCTAAGTAGTTTTCGGTTGAATTAACTGGGGCGGCTGTCCGAGCAGCAGACTCTCGTAATTTTCGTAGTTCTTCTTGGGTGTCTGAAGGCTCTATGTCATACAGAGTCCTTTGCAGTTTGTTGTAGTCCATTAATCCTTCCTGTTACTTCTTTTTCCGACTACTTGAGAGTTTTCTTTTAGCTTACTAGCAGTGCGTTCTGCTAACTTTGTGCCTAGTCGGCTTGCTAACTTGCGTTTAACACCTTCAGTTGTTGGATCACTTGACTTGGTTGTTATTTGCACTTTTTTATCAGGATACTTTTTCCTAATGGTATTTGCTGCCTTTCCCGCTGCATCAAAGTTTCTAAACTCAACAGGCCGGCCATCTTTTTTCCACAACTTGCCGTTAATCAGCATATAGTGTGGAGACATCTTAGACATTTTTTTTGCAGTGTTAATGCTGCCGGACTTAAAGTCGTCTTTAGTATCGTAGGCAATATCCTTGCCCATCTGGTCGCGCTTACCTGGTCCGCCCATTACACCGCCGGACCGATTATCGAACCTACCTTCGCCTACGTTAATCTCACTAGAAGGCATAGCACCGGGCACGTTGGCTTCTCCATTAGACTTAACCTTGTATTCTAGATTGTGAAACACTGTATCCATGTAGTCTGCGGCTTTGGTAATCTTTGCTTGCTGCCACGCTTCTAGATCATATGTATCTGGTAGTGTCTTCATTAAGTCATGAAGTTTGATTGCGTACTCTGCAATGCGGTATAGTTGCGATCGAGCCATTTGCAACTCGTGATCTGCGTCGGCTTTTCCTGCTAGATCAGATATTGCTTCGTTTACCCTACCAACTTTTCTGTTGATTTTGGTGTTAGCCATTATTGTTAATCTCCTAATAATCTTATTTATCGTTTAACCGGCCTGCCACCCATTATGTTGTCATTGACATCAAGGGCATTTTTTGCTGTACCGTTTTTATTCTTTTTTTGAGGTGCAATCGGGATTCCGTTTTTATCTAGTTTAGCTTTAGCTTTTGCCGCTATAGGATTAGCTACGCTTGCAACTGCGCCTGCGCTAGTTCCACCTGCGCTTGCAGTTTCTACAATTTCTTGTATTTTCATTGTGTTCTTCCTGCTCGCAACGTGGGTGGTCGACCGTCTTTGTCAACAGTGTTGCCAAACTTTGCTGCTTGTATTTTTACTTCGTCCGTGCCGACATCCGGAGTAGTGTTTACACCTTTAACGATTCTTCCTACTGCTTCTGTAATTTCTTGTATCTTCATACTTGCCTTTCTGGCGGTTTGGCACCCATTTGGTCTAGTGATGCGTCTATATATAACGCAAGTTCAAAGTCTAGATCTGTTAACCCGCCCACGTCATGCGTTGTAATTGCAATTGTAACTTCGTTGTAGAAGAACATAAAGTCAGCAAAGTGATCTAGCTTTACTTGTGCTTCTTCAATATCCATAAAGAAACGTAAGGTTTGATTGTAGTCATCAAATGATACCTGCTTGTAAAGATATGTACCTTTGCGCATCTCCCAGTCTGGAGTATGCTTCTTTCGAATTTCTTCTGCTTGTAACGGCTCTAACTTCTTCATTTCTTGCGTCCTCTAAAAGCAGGAGTCTGGTTGAGGTTATTAAATTGGCCAAACCATAAATCAAACCATTCAGGTGTGCCAGGACTAAAGTCGTGCTCACGTTCTGTTTCTTTATTTTCTGCTGCTCGTTGGCTACGTTCTTCTACAGTGTTAACAGGGTTGTATTCTTGATACCCTTTGAATTCGTTTACTCCTGCTAGCTTTTTGATTCGATCCAAATCATCCATGTTATGTAAGTGGTCTCCATTGGCCTGACGAACTACTCCAACCTAGGTTTTGCTGTCGTGCAGTTTCGTCAAGTCTTGCATTTTCTATTCTGATCATTTCAGCAATAGACTCGTACGCAAATTCTTTCCCTGCTAACTTTGTGCCTGTGTATTCTTGTACTATCTTCCAAACAGCTTGATCTTGGCCGTCATCTATAAGACTCTTCACCCGGGCAATTAAAGCGTTGTCGTCATTCTCTTTAGCTTTCCTATAGAACTGAACTAGCTCCATCATCCCAATATTACCAGTATATGATGCCATTTCGTTAGTATCTCGATGCACTTTATCTAAAGTGTTTTCTACTTGCAACACTTGATCAGGCGTCTTAAAATTTTTCTTACGTATAACAGTCTTAGCAACAAGATTAATTCCTTGTCCGCTTTCATCCCAATTCAACACAAACGGCAGGCTTATGTCAGTAGACATTGCTTTAATAACAGCCTGAGCTTCTGGCCTCATCTGTGATATCTTCTGTCCCCACTTGCGATAAGCATTATTAAACAACTTAGCGATCTCATCAATAGTAATTTTTGGACTGTTTCTTGAGTCGTTCATTCTATTAAAAAAATGTCGTGTAAAACTAACATCAATATCTAAACTAGAAAATAGTTGGTCTAGATATTTTTCTAGTTTTTGCAGGTCCTGCCCAGTAATATCAGGTGTGTTTGTCTTTTTCTCATTCTCGGAAGTTACAACTTCGTTTGACCCTAACGCAGTATCTAACAATTTTGCTGCTTCATTGCCACTTTTTCCGTACATTAATTGTGCAGCTTTTAACTTATCCTGGTCGTTCATTGTAGTCCACGCTGATCTAAGTTCACTGGCACTTTTAATCTGCATTCCGCTGAAGTCAAAGTTAACAGCAGGTCCGTATACCATATACCCCATTTCATCAGCAGTGTTTACATCTTTGCCGGTATAGCTTCTTAGGTAGCCAGGCTCGCCATTCTTTTTTACTTGGTCTGGTTTAGGATGCTCGGATTGGTCCTTTGTACTGCGTACAAATACTAGAGCAGTGTTGTCATCAAGCAGTTCTTTATAGCTAGTAACGTTGAACGGGCTTTTAACTTGAATAAAGTTGCTTTGGGGAACCCCTGCCATTATTGCAAGTTTCTTCTTTACTTCAAACGGAAAGGGTCTTGATGATGTATCATTAGTGGCCGCAACGTAGACGTTGGATTGCCCAAAAGTCTTTACAGCCCAGTCATAAAGACTTTTGTGCCCAGGATGGAAGGGGTGGAAACCTCCTGGCATAACTGCCACTATACGTTTTGCTTGTGCTTCGTATAATTGTCTTAATAACATTTCTTGTTCCTAGTGTGGTTGCCATCTCTGTCTAGGCACAAGCTTGATCTTTGAATCTTGTGCTACGTATCCTTCGCCACCGCGCTCGCTGCCGGTGCTTGCCTTAACATCACTGTCTGCACTGTCTAACTGATCAATCACGTTATCTTTAGCGGACATTACTTCTTTAACCAATCTAAAAATTAGTGGAATAGCCTTAGGTGATGCTTGTGCCATGTCAATAATTTTCTTTTGTTTATTAGAACTTACTTTTGAGTTTTCGAGCCAACTAAAGAAGCCAGTTTCTAGCCCCGCTAAATTCTTTGCCTTGCTAGTCTGATTTACATAAGTGTATATTATGTTCTTCATATCAGACAATCCCTTCATTGGGGCTAGAAATTGATCAATGATAGGAGCAAACTTTTTAGCGTCTTGTCGTATCCTATCAACACTAGATGTATCAATCTCGGGCTGATGGGTTACATAGGTCTGACCTAAAACAACTGCATCCTTACTAGCTAACTCAGTAACATCAGTAATCGGAGTACCGTTTTTACTTCCAAACTCACCAAACTTTGTGTGAACAACAACACCAACTCTACTAGCTGCAATGCGCTTACCAAGCTCGCTATTGCTGCTCACAGTGTATTTAACGTGATTGGGAGTAAACTCAATACCTGCCTTGGTCTTTTCAAAAGGGTCACGCGGCGTGTACAACAAGTCTCCAAACACATATCCTCGAAACTCCGGCGGAGTTGCTTGCTGCATAATTTTAAATACCATGCTCATACTTGAAGCAAACTCTGCTCTTTTAGAATCACCCTGGTCCTTGCCAGTGTTATTAATAAAATCTTCTAGCTCTTCAGGAGAAGTGGCTTTGGTCCTACCCCATGCGTTCTTATTGACTAATACAAACTGCCCTTCATCATCACGCCCCCAGTAGATAGTAGGCATACCATCCCACTTGATACTAACGTCTGAACTATCTGAACCTAGTTTGTCTAGTATGTCTGCTGCTTTGATTGCGCCTTCGCTACCGTTAACAAACACTAGGTCTTCTAGGTGTTGATACTCTCGTCCAACAGTAGCTTCTGTTAGCTTTTTGTTAAACTCGCTGAACTGCATTAATAAGCACCGTTTTTTATTTGTGTTAATTCTTCTGCAAATAGTTTGTCAACAATTGCTCGCTTATCGTCTTTCTTAAATACTCGATCAGGGCGACCTAATTGAAACTGATCGCAGTAAGACTCCATTGCACTTCCTACAGCTTGACCTAGAAATTTATTGGGGTCAATTTGTTTTTTTGCATCGTGCATGTCTTTCATTTTCATTATAGCTGGGAACAGCGTCTTGCGATAAAACATAGGATCATTTCTCATGTAGATAATGACATCCTCGACTGTGCCATCTGTATCAAACGAGTCTTCAAATTCTACTAATCTCATAATATTTCCTTTACCAGTTCTTACATGACCAAAACTTTGCAGAAGTCTTTGGTCCTGGGTTGTCACAATTATGTCTTGCCCTAAAACTCTTCTTTGCTTCAGGGTTGTCTGCTTTAATTTCCATGTCAGGGTCACCAAAGTTTACTTTCTTGGTGTTCTTGGTCTTTGGGTCTGTAACGTATACATGAAACTTTTTTGGACCGTTATTGCTTCTAACAGGCTTGCCTAGCTTAACAGTTTTGCCTTGATACTCCGCTTCGTCTAGCTGTACACTATTATACCACATAACACCGTATTCTTCAAAGAACTCATTTGCTTCAAGTGTTTCCTCGTCAACTACACTGCCTTCAACTGTTGAAATTTCAATATCGAAATCATCGTAACCGTTTTCAAACATGTAGTCTGCTAACTTTTCTGCATACTCATCTGACTCGGCTTCGGTTAGATCTCGTTCAAGAGGTATATGAAATACACTTGCGTCTTGCTCTGTTTCTAGCAGTTCTAGACCGGGAAAGATAGTTTCGTCTAAACTTTCCAGCAACCCTTCTTTCTTTTCAAAAATTATTCTTACAAAATGATCCATAGCTCTGCCTTAGTGGTTTAACACGATGGACTCGATTGTCCCGTCGAAGTAACTAACAAACGCTCTTATCCAAACATAGTTACCGGTGAAGTTGGTAATTCTGCTGCCAGTGTCTACGCTAGTTTCGTATGAATGTGCGGTGAACCAATCTTCTTCGATAGGATCTAATGCTAGAGTTGCTTGGATAGTGATAGTACCAGTGAAGGCACTATAGGTATACTGAACAGTGTGTACACCGTCTCTTCTACCATAGTAGCCGTCACCTTTAAATTTGTCTCCGGTGATTGTTTCAACCGAAGAAGAATCATTAGAGTGTGTATTGTTTGGTAAAATTATTTCGCTAGTTGCCATGTTAATATTTATCAATATCTTTTTTATATACTAAGTAATCTATCCTCCTAATGTTATGACCAACTAGCATACTAATGAGATTGAGCACTCTCTCGTCTCTTACATAAAAGTACAAGCCAGAAGTAAAATATCCTTTTCTAATGTTGTTAATAGTTGATTTACCAACTCTGCTCTTGTCTTGATTGGCGTCTAACCAGTTGATAAAGTCCGGATCAATTTTATTGTTACCAAAAGTAACTTTTATTGGAAACTCAGGAACGGAGTTAGTAAGTATTACATTCTTTTCTGTCTGCAAAAACTTAGAAAGAGCAGCGTCCGGCGCCCAGAATTCTCTATTGCTGACCTTCATTTTATCTGATATTTTTTCTAGCAATGCTTTATCGTTAGCGTATATTATCAAAGTTCGGCCGGGGTTAAGTCTTATTTTGTAATCTTCTGCAAACTTTAGCACAGAATAGATATGCTTGGCGTCGAGATAATGTTCAATTGGAACAGTGCGGGTTGTCCTCCAAACTATTTCGGACATTGGTTCGTTGTTTCGATAATTTTCTGTAAGTTGGTCAAGTTTTTCTCTAGCATACCCCAACGCGCTACTCTTTTGAAGGCTAGACCGGAATATTGTGTTTAGCTGATTAGAAAGTACCAGCTTGTACTGGTACTTACCGTAATGCAGCTTTGTTGTTTCAAACTGCTTCATGGATTACATTTACTGAGCATTCTAGTTTGATCTCTCCAGCAACACAATCAATAGTGACATTGCCACCGTCTTTTAAGTCTCCAAACAGTATCTGTTTCGATAGCGGCCGTTTAATTTCTTTGTCAATCACACGCTGCAATGGCCTTGCACCATTCTTTGGATCAAACCCGTTGTCAACTAGAAAGTCAAGTGCTTCGTCAGTAATGTCAATTGTAATGTTTTTGTCAACAACTAAGTCTCGTAATTCGCACAAGAATTTGCCAACAATTTTCATCATTACAGGCTTGCCTAACTTAGCAAATGTAATTACACCGTCTAGTCTATTGCGGAATTCAGGAGCAAAAAATCGTTTGAATTCAGCATCTTCGTAGTTAGTATTTTCCTCGTCGCTAAACCCAATGGAGTTTTTCTCAGTCTGTGCAGAGCCAAGGTTAGTTGTTAGGATTAACACACAGTTACGAGCGTCGGCTTCTTTACCGTTTGATCCAGTGATCCTACCGTTGTCCATAATCTGTAGCAGGATCTGACTTACATCAGGGTGTGCTTTTTCAATCTCGTCTAACAGTAACACGCAGTTTGGATTCTCTTGTAGCTTGGTAATTAATCGTCCAGCATCGTCGTCGTGGCCTACATAGCCTGGCGGAGACCCTATCAGCTTGCTCACAGAGTGTTTTTCCATGAATTCGCTCATATCAAATCGTACAAGTTCAACGCCGAGGTTCTTTGCAAGAGCTTTAGTTGTTTCGGTTTTGCCTGTGCCTGTTGGGCCCATAAACACAAAGCTGCCCACTGGCTTGTCGTCTGGCTTTAGTCCTGCTTGGTTAACAAGAATCTTATCAACTATCGATTCTATAGCAGAGTCTTGCCCGTAGACTGCTCCTTTAAGGTTAGTCTCTAAGTTTACAAGGTTATCAGTTTCTTTTTCCGCAATCTGTGCTATTGGCATTTTAACCATCTTAGCAAGTTCAAACTGAATTTCTTTTTCGTCTACTACTTTCTCACCTTCGTACTCGTCTTTAAGTTTATATCGAGCACACGCTACGTCAATTAGGTCAATTGCTTTGTCTGGTAATTTTTTTGTAGTCTGGTATTTGACACTTAGCTTAATGGCTGCGTCAATTGCTTCGCTGGTTATTACTGTATTATGGTAATCTTCGTAGTACTTTTTAAGTCCTTCAAGGATATCTTTAGTAACCTCTACTGTGGGCTCGTCAACTGTTACGCGCTGGAATCGACGCATGAGAGCACGATCTTTTTCGAAGTACTTGCGATATTCTTCCCACGTAGTAGACGCTACTACTTTCAGGTCACCTTTGGACAGGGCTGGTTTAAGCATATTTGCTAGGTCGTTTGCACTGCCGCCACTACCTGCGCCGGCGCCGTTCATCATGTGAGCTTCGTCAATGAACATAATTGTCTTGCCCTGCTTTTGCAGTGCATCTAGCACGTTCTTAAACCGTTCCTCAAAGTCGCCGCGATACTTGCTACCCGCTAGCATTGAGCCAATGTCTAAGCTAAACACTTTGTAATCTTGCAGGAACTTTGGTACAGCGCCGTTAACGATATTGTATGCTAGCCCCTCGGCAATTGCAGTTTTACCTACACCCGGGTCACCTACTAACAGCACGTTGTTCTTAGATCGTCGACCTAATGCCAATGCCAAGCTTTCTAGCTCTTCACTGCGACCGATAATAGGATCGATCTTGCCGCTTTCTGCAAGGCTGTTAAGGTCAGACGTAAAGCTCTTTAGTGCTTTCTTGCCTTCGGGCGAAGCAGCTTCACTTTCTTCAAATTCTTCGTCAAACTCTTTGGCAAGATATGCTGCAAACTTAGCTTTTTCAACGTTGCCTTTTTCTAGGTAATAGACGCACATTGCTTTCTTTTCTGACAACGTGCTTAGCAGAATGTCAACAAGTCCAATTTCCTGGCGTCCGGCAAACAGTACTTGTGTAAATGCCCGGTTAAGCACCCGTTCAACTGTTTGTGTTTTCTTTGGCTTATACTTTGCCTGATCAGTAACTATCTCGTCGCATTGATAAGTTAGGTAGTGGTCTAAATTTGCCTTAACGTAATCAACGTCGGCACCAAACTCTGTCATAATGCTCGCAAAACTCTTTTCGCAAAACATAGCATGGACCATGTGCTCAAGAGTCACGTACTCGTGACTGAGCTTCTTTGCGTTGCTAATTGCTTTGTCGAACGTTTCTTGCAGTTCTTTGCTCGGTTCTACCATGTCAAATCCTCATTGTTTATTAATCTTGTTTCGTAATAAGATAACTTCGTCTATTAACTGCTCGTTGGTAATTTTTGGAATCTCTGCATTTATCTCAACGTACAAGTTTCCTCGCTTACCTGTGTTTATATTAGGAACACCATACCCAGTAACACTAAATATTTGTCCGACTTTAGTGCAACGAGGAATTTTAAGTTCTAGCCTCTTATTATCTAATGTAGTCATTAGTATAACACCTCCTAGCATTAAGTCAAACACATCTACTTGTTTTTTTGTAATTAGATGATCAAGGTCACGCTCCCAACCTGCGACCTTGTTTACTCTTACCTTAATATGAAGATCACCTCGAGGATACTCTGGGTGTCCGTTGTCTCCTAGTAACTGGTATCTTATTGTGTCGCCGGCCTTTGCACCTGCAGGAACATCTACTGTTACTGTTTCTAGCTCGCCTCTGGCCAATCTGTACTGCATGATCAAACTTTTTCCAGTGATCACATCACATAGATCTAAGCTAGCCACAAGGACCACGTCTTTATTACGCGGAGTACGCTGAGCAAAACCGTGCTGATTAAATGCTTGTTCGAAAGGACTTCGTGCGCGAGAAAAATCTTGACTGTTAAACGCATAATTGTTGCGAGGATTATCGTGGGCAGCACGCTTGTCTACGCTGCCTAGTACATCGTATGCTTCGTTAATGTTTTTAAATGTGTTAGGATTACCTCCCCGGTCGGGGTGATGTTTCATTGCTAAAGATCGATAGGCACGTTTGATTTCCTCAGCGGTTGCTGATTGTTCTACGCCTAGTAAGTTATAATAGTCCATGCATTTACTTATCTGAGACTAGGCATGTATTAACACATATTGATACTACTTACGCTTTATCCAAGCAGTTGTGCCCATAAATGCGCCTACTATGCCTGCTTGTGCAAGGTAAAATAGATCTATCATGTCTGCTAGAGCAGCAACGCGGTCGACGTCTATGAAGGGCATAAACAATAACGCAGTAAACACTATCATAGTCATAATAGAAGTCCAAGCCATTTTCGACTGGTCGTCTTGTTTGGCGAGGTCCGCCTTTAGCGTTTCGTTTTCTTTGTAGAGAGCAAACTCAGTTTCGGTAAGTTTGCCGTCATTGTTGAAGTCAAATTTTGCCATTTTGTCCATGATAGTTACTCCTTGCTAATATTTATGGAGTAACTGCGTAAGATAATACTCACACTTTATAAAACTACAGGTAGCGGCCCAGTTTCATCGGTAGTGAGCACCGACACACCATGGGCTTATGTAACTATAACGGTCCCAAGTGCTGTGTTCTTTTAACTATTTACTCAGTGTTACTCTTTTCGATCTTGTTATTGATTTCGTCCATAGTCTTTTCTGACTGGACATAGTATTGTCTGTACGCTTTGATAATACTTTGCTGCTGTTGTATGAACGCACGTACATCACTAAGGTTCAAACTAATTCTTTCATAGCCGTTGCTGGTCAAGCCTAGTAATACTACTGATTCACCTGATACTCTTAATTCTTCAAATATCTCTTCATAGTTATCAGGAGTAATAATATACCATTCGAGACTGCGCATACGTATCTCGTCAGCATCTGGTAATACTAATTCTGGTTTAGCAATAGGAGTAAACGAAGCGTCAACCTTTTTAGTAAATATACTACAGCCGCTTAGCAAGGTTGCAACCAGGACGAGCACCAGTACATTAGTTGCTTTCATCAACAGGCTCCTTGAACAACCACGGACACTCGGAGTTCGCGGTCCTTGCTGACGTCGCGTTCTTTTCTTGTTCTGTTAGTTCTGCTCCGCTCAACAATTCAAAACACCTGCCGGCTTTTTCGGTTGCGTTGTTTATGACTCGTTCAACTAGGCCCGGCTTACGACTTGCCAACACACCTAACTCGTGTTTTTCGAGTTTATTAGCCAGCTGGTTGTTTTGCGATCGAATATTTGCAAAGTCTTCGTTCAATTGTGTTATTTGGTTATTAGAAGTAGCAATGTTAGACTTGAGAGTATTCACAGCTCTTTCACTAAGTTCTAAAGATGTTTCGAGCACAGCATTATTCTTCTGCAGGGTAGAAATAGTTGATTGACTATCTGAGTAATACCAATAGCCCAAGCCGCCCATAAGCAGCATAACTAACGCAAATACTCCCGCAAGTTTAAAACCCATATTACTCTCCTAGTAGTGCTTTGATAGTGTTCGGGCCTACAATTCCGTCTGCTACTAGTCCTGCTTTTTTCTGCCAACGCTTGACAGCTCGTCCTGTACCTGGGCCGTAAATGCCGTCAGATGTAATGCCTAGCTTTTCTTGTACTAGCGCCACTGTTGGTCCTCTACTACCTTCTTTTAGTATTACATCGAGGTTTATTTTACTTGACTCAAGATCGCCACCTAGTACGTCCATGGCCTTTATATAACGCGCTTTTCGATCGTCCATTCCGTGAGTGCCACCGTTAATGCGCTTGCTTAATCCAACGATGTCTTGTCTGTCGCAATACCTGTTTAAGTTATTCTCTTTCCAGAACCAGCATGCGCTTTCTAAGGCACCTTCCTTGGTGCGTACATAGGCAGCCGCACTATGTGAACTCATGCCGATGTATTTTCCAAAGAGACTGTAATTGTTAAATCCTGTAAGCTGTAGAATGCCGCCGCCGCGATAGTACCAGCCGTCGCCACTTGCAGTGTCTCCGTTGCCCATTCTGTTGGCGTAGATAACGTTAGCAATCGCTTCAGGCTGCCTGTGGTAGTCTACTGCGTAAAGCCCGGCGCGCACAAAATACTTAGGAAAGATCTTGTTCAGTGCGCTAGCAGAATAGTTTAAGTTCTCAGTGAGCACACTAAAGTCTCTGCTTTCATGACCACACTGTGCAATAAACCCGGCTACTCGTTCGACTGTGGTAATCTCGTACTTAGGTAGCACCTTGCACATCATTTTGAACCAATCATCTGTTTCGTTATTGCCAGACAACAGCTCCTTTAGCATGTTACTGTTAAAGGTAAATGCAAAGTCGGCAGATACGTTATTCTTTTTAGTAAACAATTCTTTCCAAGACCAAAACATGATTTTCATTCTCAAAGGTTAGTTTATTACCGTACTTGGTAATGTTATAGTCGCCAATATATTTAGACAAGAATATGATTTCTGAAAAGTCGTTCGCATTAAACGATTCTGATATATTGTCTAATGTTTCTTGTGCAGGGCCAAAGTCAATGAACTTAAACCGAACCGGGTCGGCGTATGTTTTTTTAATAGTTAACGTATCATCTCGCATGCTAACGTCTTCAACAAAACTCCTATTAAAAAAATTCTTATAGTTGTTTAGATTAGACTCGTTTACTGTGATATTATATTCGTCAGCGTCAACTGGCATAACTTCTTCTAGAGCAGCCTGTGTTAGAGGCACACTCTTAAAGTTTTTATAGTATCTAAACTTAATCTCTTCCAGAGCAGTAAGATTTTTAACACCGTTTGCTATTTCTTCAATTTGTGCCGGCGCTGCCTTATCTCTTTCAATTTCTACAAACACCTTGTATGTTCCGTCAGCTTGCTCGCCCGGAGTAGCGTCGGCATCTAATACAAAGCTGTAACCTCTTTCTATAAAATCTGCCAGGTCAGTTGCTGATTCGGTTGTCATCGTACTGAACGCAATGACAACAATATCTTCGTCACTGCCCATCTTACTTTTGTACGAGTCTATTTCTATAATCTCGTCTACTAGATCTCTTAGATCTCCTTTGGTTAAACTCATAAGTCAAGTTCTCCTTCGCCGCTCATATCTTCGCCGCTCATATCTTCGTCGGCAGTCATATCATCTGCTGGTTGAGTTTCTTCTGTCGGAGGGGCAGTCTGTTCAGGCGGCTCAAAAGCATCGTCCATGTAACCTGTGTAAATATCTGCAATTAATTTCTTAGGCATTTGAATCTCAACTACCCAAACCGGAAGTCGATCAAGCTTGCCTTTCTTAGTTCCTGGGCGAACGTCATTTGGCTCTTCTATCTTTCTCGGAACAACAAGACTAGACTTAGAATAACGTACCTTGCAGTCGTAGTCTAGTAAACGCTTGCCGCCCATAGGGTCGGGCATTTCTTCTTCGGGCCACATGAAGGAGCAGGTTACCCAGTGTCGTTCGATATTAGGTCCTTCAACTACTTCGCCTTCCGTCCAGTTCGCATACACATATATATCAAGATGGTCTAAGACTCTTTCGAAGTCTTTAAGCACCTGGAACGATGTATTTGAACCGAAAACGTTTTCAATGTTCTTAACAATATCTAATACGTCATGCATGTTTTTAACTTGCCTCATTCTATTACTCTTATTTATCGTATAATAAAAGTTCCACACTAATTTATTAATACGCAACAAAAGGTAAATATTAGTGTAAGGACAAAATGATTACTACAGCATTTACCTTACTCTTCGACCCTAAGGAGGACACTTAATGGGTGCAAAACGAAATACTGCTAAGAAGCAGACTAACCGAAACTTTGACAACGTAGTCGAGTTTAACCAAAGTAAACAACAGCAACAAGTTCACATCGTGCCTAAGAGCATATCGCAGGAATCATACGTATTAAAATTATTAGACGAAGGCAAAAATATTGTCTTTGGCGTAGGTCCTGCTGGCACCGGCAAAACAATGCTGGCTGTACAGGCTGCTGTGAAAATGTTTAAAGACGGCAAAGTTGACAAGATTGTAGTCACAAGGCCGGCTATTGACACAGACGAAGATATCGGTGCTTTACCTGGTACATTAGAAGAGAAAATGGCTCCGTGGATGAGGCCTATTTTCGATGTGTTGCGTGAATACTTTAACTCAAGAGAGCTAGAAGCAATGATGCAGGAGGGAATACTTGAAATAGCGCCACTCGGTTTTATGAGAGGAAGGACCTTTAAAAATTCGTATATAGTTGCAGACGAAATGCAAAATACGACACCTAGACAAATGAAGATGTTGCTTACACGTTTAGGCCAAGGATCATGCATGGCAGTTACGGGAGACTTAGCACAAGCTGACCGTTCTAAAGATAACGGTTTAATCAATTTTCTAAATCTCTTAGAATCAAAAGATCTAACTCATTTGGACATAGTCCGTTTTGCACAAGGAGACGTTGAGAGACATGACGCAGTTAAGGAAGTTCTTGAGATATATGGAGACGAATAACACTCAGTAACTCAAAGTAAAAGGAGCATATAATATGCTCCTTTTACCTTTTACTATTATGCAAATTCCTTTAACCCTTTTAAGTTAAAGTAAGTTGCCCATTTTTCTTCTTCAAACCATAACAACACAACGTGATGTTCACTGTCCCAAACTACAACACTGTTACTCTTGCTCTCACTACAGTATCGAGACACCTTAGATACAACGCCTGCCATCTCCCATCCGTTGTTGACTTCTACTCTAACCAAGCAGCGATCTAGTGTTTTGTGTGTTGCTGCTTTATCTGTTCTATGAACTAGTTTCATGCTATTTCCTTTTGTGTGTATATACCGGACAATTGAAACAATGTGCCAATTTTTGGATCACTAAACGCAAGGAAAATAACAGCCGGTGCTTTGTGTGTTCGGTTTAAATCAATGTCCCACACTACATACTGGTCGAGACAATTTCGCTCCTCGACCCATTGCTCGCTTTTTACTAAAAACCTCAGTGCCAGGTGAGTATCGTTGATCTTGTGAGTGTGCCAACTAAAGTCGTCTTCTTTACCACCTTGAGCTATGTGATCGTTAATAAACCGAAATTCCATATCACTCTGCCATTGGCGCTGGAATTAAATCCATTGGGTTGTAGTTTAATAATGTGTAGTCGGATGTTTTTGTATTTACTAGCTCTGCTAGGTCTTTGAACGCAGGCATCTTTAGAGTAGGGCCAGATGTTGGTTCGCGAGCTAGCTGTTCACGTACTTGATCGAAGTGATTCTGATAGATATGACAATCACCGCCAGTCCAGACAAACTCGCCTACCTTTAATCCAAGCATCTGCGCAAACATATGAATCAGTAAACTGTAGCTGGCAATATTAAAGGGCACACCTAAGAACATATCTGCTGAACGCTGGTAAAGTTGGCAACTTAACTCGCCATCGCACACGTAGAATTGAAACAGTGCATGGCACGGTGGAAGGGCCATTACATTAACTCGATCTGCATTCCACGCACTTACAACGTGTCGTCGGCTATTAGGGTTATGATAAAGTCCTTCTAGTACCTCAGCAATTTGATCAACAAACCCAAGCTGAGAATCCCACGATCGCCATTGGTGTCCATAGACTGGCCCAAGATCTTTTACTAGATCGTCGTTGATGTAACCTAAATCTTTACCTTGTTTATCAGCGTTAGCAGTCCATATTGTTTTCTTGCCTATGAGATTTTCTCGCTTGTCTTCGTATCGTATTTCAGCCAGTCTGCGTTCGTCACTGCTGCCTTCCAACATCCATAACAGTTCACTAACTACGCCTTTCCACGCTAGTTTCTTTGTGGTTACTGCGGGGAATTCTTTGCACAGGTCAAATCGCATCTGGTAGCCGAATACACTGCGAGTACCTGTGCCAGTTCGGTCGCCTTTGTCTTTACCGTGTTCTAAAATATACTCTAGTGCTTCGAGGTATTGTTTCATTTAGGTTGGTCCTTTGCTAGGTTAGTAATATTGTCTATCAATTCTCTGTCTATTTCTTTTTTGATCTCGTCTGCTAACATCATGTCTGCTTCGTTACGGAGCTTTTCACCCAGTCGTGCTGCTCTTTTTTCTAGCAAGGACAGCCCAAGAGCGCCGCCTGCCCATAAGTAATAAAGATCAAAAAGATAGTTTACACCCCACTTTAGCACAAGGTAAGTGTGTTCTTTGTCAGTAACAATTACTTTTTCTTCCATATCTCAAATGTAACCTCAGGATGTACCTCTTGGAACGTTAACTCAAACTGGTCCTCAATAGCTGCAACATCTAGAAATGTGTCACAATCGTAGCTACCTGGAATTCTGCTTAGATAGAACTCGTCAATAACATCCAGTGTTTGGTTAATTATGTTGCGGCCGCCTATTACCCAAGTAATTAGCCCAGGATATGAATCAGCGATCAAGCACACCTGATGTGCAATATCGCCGCTAATATATTCATGAGCGCCGGGGTAATCGTCTGGCCTAGTGGTAACTAGCACGTTTGTTCGCATTGGCATAGGTCTAAGAAAGTCAGATGCTGCCCATGTACTTGACCCCATTACAATAACGTGGCCTTTGGTGTTTTCCTTATACCATGCCATATCTTTAGCGTTACTAGGCCACGGAAGGCCTCCGTTTGCTGCTATGCCACCTTGTTCGTCGCATGCTAAGATCGCTTTAATTATATTTTTTTTGTTCATTATTTCTTCCGCTTAGTGAGTTTAATATTTGGGTATTCTCGTATTTAATTCTTTTTCTTGCTCGGATCACTATGGTTACAATCCAGTAAACTATCGCAATAACAGCTAAAGACGAAAATATAGAAACTGGTGCCGCTGTTTCTGGGTGAAGTCCGGCACCAGTTTCTAGAATGTATGCGAACCAAAATACAAATCCTAACCAACTAACGACACCTACTATAGCCAGTGCTACTTTACTAGTAACTAATCCGAAGAAAGCTCTTATATCATTTCCAATTTCACGAAGTATTGTTTTAACGAATCTCATCGTGGATTTCTAACGTTGTTCATTAGTGTAGAGTTTTCGTTTTTAACTTTTTCCTTTGCTTTAACGTAAGCATTATTTGTCCAAGCTATTAGCAAGATCTCAGATACTACTACAAGTATGAGTATTATGACAGAAAAGCCCCCGCCCGCGCCAATTAGTGGTAATAGGATTATGAGACCAATTGCAGATGCAACTACAACGGCAATTGATAGTACGACAACACAAATAGGCCTAAGCCATTCTCCAGCCCATTCTTGAAAATCTGTCTGCATCTGCGTTACTGTTTCTTTATATACTCGTTTCATTTCTCTTACCTTAATAGCTCAGTGTTAGTTGCGTGGCTTAGGGTGTTTAATGTTTCTCAACAGCTCGTCGTTTTCTTTCTTGACATTCTTTGCTGCTGTTTTATATGCGCCCCATGACCAGATAGCCAGGAATAGTTGGGTAATGCCCACAATTAATATAGTTATTAATATGCCATCACCGCCAATAGGAGTGAATTTAGCCAGTAGTACTGCAATAATAAACGAGGATGCTATTATCACAGCAGTAATTAACAAAAACGCAAGTAGTGGTACCAACTGATTTTTAGTCCAAATCCTAAAGTCTCTCCTCATTAAATTAATCGTTTCTTTAAATACTCGCATGTCGTGTTCCTTGTTAGCTCAGTGTCTTGCCAGTATAAGCTCACAAGTAAAGAGCGTCAACCTATTTCTCTAGATTACGTGCAAGTCGGATCATAGTTGCAGCTAAATTTATCTCCGGATCAACGACCAATGTATGGTCTACTAATCCTTGTTTAATAATTAGCACTGCGCTGTCTTGCTGGTGCTCGCTGGCTCCAAAAAGCTCAATGTTATTATAGAGCCAACGGTACACTTCTTCCATTTCCTCCGGCTGTGCTTGACTACAGATTAGCTTACGGGCTTCTGTAATCTTTCCTGCCTTAAACAAATCAGTCATTGCCAAGTGGAAGTCTGCGCTGCTACTAGCATTACCTGCGGCCTCTAGCTCACCACTTTGTGAGTTTAGCTGCACGGTATTAATGCACTTACGCATATCAGGATAATATGCTTTTACATAGCTGTCTATTGTTTCAAGGGTGAAACTTACTCCTTCTGTGATAAGTATCTCAGCAACTCGAGCAGTAAACTCTGTTTGATCAATCTTCTCAAAATGTAAGTGCTGGCATCTGCTGTGTATAGCTGGCATGATCTTGTTGGGGAAATTACACGTTAGAATAAATCTAACATCTGCGCTATAAGACTCCATAAGATTACGCAGTGCAGGCTGAACGCTATTAATGTTCATGTAGTCTGCTTCATCAATTAATACAATCTTGTAGTCACCAAACGCCATTGTCTGACAAAACATAATAAGCTTATCAACCCATTCAATCTTTCTGCCTTCTTTTGAACCGTTAGCAATTAATACGTCAGTATCTTGAACGTCTAGCTGATTGATTAGTATCTTGGCAAGGGTAGTTTTACCAATGCCTGCAGATCCTGACAGCAGCAGGTGCGGAATACTGCCCTGTTTAATCCATCCTTCGATCTGTTCTTTTTGCGAGTTGTCCTTAAAGACATAGCCGTTTAGATCATTTGGCCGATACTTTTCGGTCCATAATTGATTCATAATTTACCTTTGGTGTTTAAAATGTTGGATATTGTTTCAGCAAGGTCAGTAAACCATTGCTTACTATTTCCGCGTGTTGTTTCCGCTGCTGTTCCTATTCTGATTCCTGACGTCTCAACAAAAGAGCGTGGGTCGTCGGGTATACTATTTTTGTTAACAGTTATGCCATTTATCTCAAGTAGGTCAGCAGCAGCTCTTCCGGAATGTTTGCTAGTGCTTAGATCCAGTAGTATTATATGAGAATCTGTACCGTTTGTCAATGTTTTAATGCCCTGCTGATTAAACACTGTACACATCGCCTTGGCATTAACAATCACCTCAGCTGCATATTCCTTAAATGACACGGTATCTGCTTCAATAAAGCATTGCGCTTTGGCTGCAATTGTATTCATCAGCGGGCCACCTTGCGTACCAGGAAAGATTGCACTGTTGATCTTCCTGGTGTAGGCGGAGTCGTTCCACATAATTATGCCACCGCGTGGACCACGTAGAGTTTTGTGTGTAGTAGAAGTAATGACGTCAGCTAGTCCTACTGGGGTTGGATATACTCCTCCAGCAATCAATCCCGAATAGTGAGCTACGTCAGCTAGTAATACTGCGCCTACAGCGTCTGCTATGGCTCTAAAACGCACAAAGTCGATTTGGCGTGGGTAGGCACTAGCTCCACATATGATCATTTTAGGACGATGTTTATGGGCAAGTTCCTCAACTTCGTCATAGTCAATCCATCCATCGGAGTCTACCCCGTAGCTAAATGCATTATATATCTTGCCAGATATGTTAGGAGCAGAGCCATGTGATAAGTGGCCACCGCTACTAAGACCCAGGCCTAGGATAGTGTCACCTGTATTAAGAAATGCCTGAAACACTGCTGTATTTGCATTAGCTCCGCTATGCGGTTGTACGTTTGCAAAATTGCATCCAAACAGTGCTTTTAGTTTACTAATTGCTAGCTCTTCAATTTCATCAATGTGTTCGCAGCCATTGTAGTAACGTTTGCTCGGGTATCCTTCTGCGTACTTGTTAGTAAACACACTCCCGTTGAGCTCCATTACTTCTGCACTAGCAAAGTTTTCACTGGCAATTAGCTCTATAGTAGAGTTTTGCCTAGCTTGTTCTCTTGCTACTATCTGCTGTATGGTATCATTAATCATCTGCTTCGGAATCTCTATATTCGTAAATTGGTTCATCTGGTTTAGTATATGGAAACTCTACAGGCGTTGCGCAGCCACTGCCTGAGAAGTGGATTTTAGACTTCTTTCCAGATTCTTCGTCGGTGTGCCATTCCCAAAACAACTTGCCGTCGATGTCCCAGGCGCTGTTGTTGTCTTTAAATACGCTGCTCAATCGTTTGTTTTGGTACATTACATTACCGCCTGACTCTGCGGTGACGTCTGTCCACTCGCTGTCTTCGCCGGTAAGCGGTGTTAGTGGCTCGAACGCCAGCAGCTTCTTGAGAACACCTAATGCATAGCTTGCGCTGTATCCACTGTGACCTTCCGCACTGAACTCTTCTACCATGCGTAGAATGTGATCTCGCATACAGAAGTTTATGTCATCACCCGTTCTGTCTTCGCTAGTCATTCCAATTCGATCTAATTCTGATTTTGCAAAATCTAGCATACTCATTTTTTAAACTCCATAAACGGTTCAATATCGTTGTCAAACACCTGCGCCATTTGTCTCCACAAAAAGTCTTTCTCACCTTGAGTCAGTGCACAGTTAAACAGATTAGTGTCATCATCGGCTTTTGTGGGTAAAAAATACGCATGATTATATGTTAAGCACATGTTGTTAATAATATTTTCACGATCCATCATCTAGATCCTCTTGCAGTCTGTGCCAGACTTCTTGTATAATGCCCTGGCTTAGCGCATCTGGGTGTCCGTTGCTACAGTCAACGCCGTCTTGTAGCTCTGGAGTCCATTTTGCTTCCCACAAACTAAACTCATTGCGTATCTTTCGACCCAGCGTGTGGTGATACAGTATTAGGTCCGATTCTTTTGTTTCTAAAAACGCCACCTTAGACTGTTTTGCTTCGTTGTGGAACCAGCCAATAACTTCTTCAATTATCTGTTCGCGTGTTTTCATCGTATACCTCAAATGCTATTTTAATATAATCACGACAAGCGTTGCTCCAAACAGTTTCGGCCATAGAGCACATTTGTCCATCGCCTACATCAATTACATCAGCACACTGTTTAGCTATTAACTTAGCAAATCGCTGTACTACTTCGTTGTAGAACGACTCTTTCATCAAAAGAATCGCCGCCTGCTTGCTGCCAAAGCAATTGAATATCTGTCCTGGTTACTTTTTTCATCGTTTAATACCTAATTCCTTGTAGGCAAGTTGCACGGCCTTGGCTTGAAAATATGAGTCTGCCAGCGCGTTGTGTAGGGCATCTTGCCCTACTGACTTCCTTGGGTCCGATGCACATGCCGAAAACAATGTGCGACTGTCGCGGATTTGCCAAAAGTTCCAGGGAACCGGTTTGCCTATACAGCGATATAAGTCTTCAAGAATGGTATAGTCAAAGCCGTATCCTTGCCCCCAAAGTACGCTAGTTCCCACACACCACTTAGATAACTGTCGTAGCGCGTCTTCTACGCTGAGCCTGCCTTCGGGATCAAATGCTTCTTCCATAACAGCAGGGTCCTGCTTGCCCCACCACTCAATTGTACTGTCACTTGCTGATCGCCCCAGCCTGTCTTGTTCGTCGATGTCAATCTTAAAATACAGTTCCGAATGCGGTTCTGAACCGCATCTGGGATCAAACTTGACTGCACCTAGGCTCAGTACTGTTGCACTTGGCGTTACGTCAAGTGTTTCTAAATCGATCATTCCGTGGGTTGCCATGTTGGACTCCTGTTTTCCTGGCCTATGCCAGATATGATTAAGAATATATACAGGATGGGCCAACCCCATCCTGTAATAGAGCTAGTGAGGTGCAGAAACATCAAGACAATGCCTGCGAGCCCAGTGGTAGTAAGACTTTTGTTGTTTGTTTCTGGAAGTTTCAAGTTCTGCTCCTGTACTGTTAATACAGTGTAGCGCAGAACTTGAGAAATGTCAATGACAGAATCACGTTATTTGGTAATGGTAAATTCAACATCTATGAACTCTAATGGAATATAAGGACAATAGAAGAGACTAGTATTAAAACGATTTTTGTTCTTTTCTACGTAATCTTTGTAGGTTAGACCCGCTAGGGCTTTGTAGGTCTCAAACTGTTCAAACTTACCCTGACTCCATAATTTATCAAGAGCCGACACGTTGTCTAAGAGATACATATCCCAGGCAACGTCTGTGCGTATTTTATTTCCTGCATCAAGTAGTAAACTCATAATACTAGTCCCGTGTGTTAAATATTTTTCTATCGTCTAAGATAAGTAGTTTCTTTTAATTCAGAACATGCCATTTATGTAATAGTTTATTAACTGTCTTTGTGTACGCTTCGCTTAACACAAGTTTTCGCTTGCGCTCAAACTATGTTCTTTTATGAATAATGTTTTTATTACCCAGTTAACACTTGCTTTGCATGGCTGCTAACAGCAGTCATGTTCTATTATATTATCTAGATAGTAGAACCATTATTCACCCAAGTGGGTGAATAAAAGGTATCTCAACATTATCTGAGTGAGCTTTACCATCTTAATAAAAGAGATTTACATTTCTGTATCAGAGGCGGTTGACCGGTACCCCTTACTCTAGCTTCACAATATCAACGGATGGCAGTTAATTCCTATTAAGCGAAATTACTTGCCCGTAGGTTGTATCTTTTTCACAGCGCCTACTTCTTTTAAAGCCTTTAGTTAGCTTTTGCCTTCCAGTGCATCAAAATCCGTCGACGATATTATATCGCAGACTCTTGATGAGTCGAGCATCCCCGACCAAACAGTACTGGTTATATGCCTATGCGTGCCTATGCGTGCCTATGTGTGCCTATGAGTGCCTGAGAAGTCGAGAACTATTAATTGTTATAAATCTAGGTAAGGTCAGCTGATTTCACAAAGACACCGTCTATCATTCGGCCCTTGCGGTCTTTAATATCATTGTAGGCAACTTCAAGGCATTCATCTAGTGTATGTCCGTTTCGCACCATAATGTTAATTAGTACGACCATCATATCGCCGATGTCGTCCTTAATGTCTTTACCTTTGCATAGAGAATCTGACAATTCTCCAGCCTCTTGAATCAACTTCATGTACTGGTCTTTGTCTGTGCTGCCTGCGATCAAATTTCGGTCGTGGTGCCATTGCTTGATTAAAGTTTCGTAATCCATTTTATTCCTCTTTGGTTAGTGTTGTGGGTTTACAAACGAGCTAGGGTCTACTGTAGCGTGTTCGCCGTCTCGGTATTCTGATCCCATGTTTAAGCTATTAGGAGCAGTTACTGAATAGGCTAATATGCTTTCGGTTTCTATCATTCTAACTTCAAACTCGTTGTCGTTATTTTCTAAACTGATACCTCTAGTCCAACGACCGTGTTCAACTAAGACCCAATCACCTACATTGTATACATCTGAATTAATTGTTCCTTTACTGTATACCTTGCCCCAGCGAGGATAAATGCCTCGAGTTTTTCCGTCGTCGTTAGATACCACTATACCTGTATTAGTAGTTTGCTCACCAAAGTGCATGCCGGTAACTAGCACTCGGTTGTTGATTGCCCTTAGGTCGCCTTTTATATTGTTAATGTTAGTGGCCATTATTTACCTTTTTTTGTAAAGTTGCCGTCTGTGTCTTCGATCCAATCTTCTTCGTTAGCTTCTAATTCTTCTTCTGCTGCTGTTAATTGTTCTTGAACTTTGGGCTGAGACTTCTTCGCAGGTTTCCTAGTAGCCACTGGTTTAGTAGTTGGCTGCTCTACTGGTTTTGTTTCTATTTCAGTAGTTGATACTGCTCTTCCGCTGTCTGATCGAACTTTGCCTGCTTGAGCATAGTGCTCCTGAACGATTGCTTCACGCTTGCGTATAATTTGGCCACCGGGGCCCAATTCGTCTCCACGTGCGTTTACTTTTGCATTACCGACCGCCGGGGTCAATTCGTTTCTTTTGCGTAGCAAGTCCATGTCAACTCGCTTTCCTCTCATACTAGTGTGCTGTCTTTTTGCTGGTGATACTTTTGACATAAATGTCTCCTATTATGTACTTACTTATCTCATGAACTCGTGGAAGTCCAGTCCGTATTGAATTGAGTTTATTTTGTGCACTCCGATCAAGTACAGTACAAAACTTGCTACACTAGATCCTCTGCCCACTCCCCAAACTATTTCATTCTCTCTCATAAAATTAACCAAAAAGATCATGTACCTAAGTATATTAAGCATGTCGCGTGTTTGATATTCTTGTAATTCCTGAGACAGTCTGTTTATCTCGTCTTGGTTTGTACAGGACACTACAAGGTAATCGTAAACGTTTATCTTTAGATACTCGTCAGGCATAAACCACTCAGACTGACAAGCATCATCAAATTCTAACATTGTTACGTTTGGGGGGATATAAACTTGCAGACCTTGGGTGTACCTATGCTTTGCTGCGGCATTAAATCGTTGTACATCAGCTGTGTCTTCACACTGCACATCATGCACTTTAGATGCATGGCCACTATAGATCAGATTGATAAGATCCGCAGCGGAAAAGATCGGTATACCCAAGTCGTCTATTTTTATAAGCATGTAAACAGTTTAATTGATATTGATTAGATTGTCAACACTTTTGTGGCCGTTTGCGGCCATTTGTTCTCTTTCTTTTTGTGCTGCGATCACACGACGTTCAGCTACCTCAGCATAGTAAATATCAAGGAACACTGTGATCTGATGCTTAACACTTGGGTTTGAACTCTGAAAGTACTTGCGCTGAAGTTCGGATATTTTTGAATCTAGTTGACTTTCGCTCATGTCACTCAATGAGTGTATCAGCGGACTGATCACGAGAACTCTCCGATGTAGTTTGCAAACACAGTGCTGCCTTTGGTTGCAGTCCAAAATTCAACAATGACCGATGTGTCATTACTAGCAACAGTTAATGGTTCTGGAAAATCCGACGAATACTTAATTGTTCCGGCATTGGTCGTTAACCCTATTTCGTGTACAGTAGAATCACTTCCTTTAAATTCTACAGTCATTTTTGAAACATAGACTCCGTCTCGTTCAGGCCAATTAGTCAGCATAAACGTAGCGTCAGTTCCTAGTGCAATCGTTTGGTAGTGTCCTTCTAAGAAACTAATTACTAAGTTCGGCGATTGCTCGTTTATTGTTAGAGGATTACGTGATGAGTGAGTAGACAACGACAGTTCTGCATTAGCAACTACACTGCCGCCGAAGTCGTTAGGCTGACTCAGCTTTGCAGTATTACTCTGCAGGGATGTAATTTCATTTTTTGCAATGCCTAATCCTGCCTTAATGATACTAAAGTTATCGCGAAAGCCTTGAGTGTCATTATCTACTCCGGCAACTGGGTACGTTGCATCTACTGTTTCGCTTATAATTTGACTTGCCATAATTATTCCTCTGTTATATAAACCTATTTAGTATTGTTACACGTTGAACAGGTAGTTTGCGAATAGTATAAATTTTTCTTCCAATGAGTCTTTGCTTCGCTTAACAATGTACCTATCTATATCGTAGTTAATAATATTAGGATTAAAGTTACTATTATTTATGGCTGCTAGGACATTCTTTGCTTCTCCCGGCACACAGTAGCAAACTGGGATAGCACTTACATATCCTAGTTCTTGCAATTTGTTTTGAGGAGTGCGCATCCAAAGAGGCAGGTAATTTCTTTCGTTCTGCCCAATTGCCTTGATGTTATCTCGCATGTGTTCGATACTAGCTCTATACTTTACGACATCTGCACTCTGACTAACAAGTATGGCATTACTATCTACCTTTAGTGTGTTTGTGGGATTCGGTCTGATTCTGTATGGTTCACTGTCTGTTCTTTCAAGAACAACTACAACACTCGAAGTGTCAGTTAGCTCTACCTCAAAGTCTGCATTGTCTGTTGAAAGTTCAACATCGCCTTCTCTGGTTTCGATAATTAATTGGTTTAGTGTAGAGGGAATAAATCTAACAAAGCCGCCGCGCCCGTACACTGGCAAAGAGTCGATACCTAATCCAGTGTTTGTATTATCGTCAACAGCGGCGTACTGTAAACTGTCAACTGTGATTTTTTTAGGATTTTTTATGCTAAACTTACTTTGTGTTTTACCTTTATCAGTCTGTGCAAAATCGTTAACATCAATATAAATTACTTCGTATACCTGTTCCTCAGTATCTGGGTCAATTGCAATTGCTGTCTTAAACTCTCCCAAACTGTACTTTGTTCTTTTATGATTCTTTGCTGCGGCTGCAACAAACTCTGCAATGTCTTTGGCTTCAATCCCAGCATAGATCAGCATATCTAGGTTCTTTTGTATACCAAATGTAGCGTTACCTAGTCTATAAATTTTATCAGGTGTAAATATGCTCGGATCGCTTGTAAAATCTCGGTAAGCTTTTCGTTGACTCTGCTGAAGCATGGGCCTTGCATAGATATCTGTATACTGCGTGTTGTCAAAGCTTTCTACTCGCACAGTAAATGTACGTTCAATTGCTGCAATGCCAAATCGATCAACTGCTCTAACAGTAAAATCGTATTGTCGATCGAAAGTTGTATCACCTGGTATTTTACCGTCCCACGACACACTGTCATTATCAAATATGCTTAGTCCTAGGCCTTCTGCGTCAGCAAACTGCTTAGGAGCTCCTACTATTTCTCCATTGTATTGTAGCCGCATGCCAAACGGCAGCTTGCCTTTTACTAGTTTATACGTCATCTTCGAAAAGGGCACTGTTGTTTCTGCCTCTAATTTGAAAATACTAGTGAAGTTGGCATTAATAGTTCCTAGGTCCGCAGCAGTAATCCAACTTATGTTACTGTCAACTTCACCAATTATCTGTATGTTAAATGTTTTTGCAGTGCTAGGAATGACCACTTCGTCGTTTTCCGCAACAACTATGTCCTCAGAGAAAAAGTCTCGGGCAAATAGTGATATACCAATATTTCTTCCTTGTGCTAACGCAACAGTAAGATTTTTATCTAGCTGCACAAAATCTTCATTGTCTCGTAATGCCTTTACAACAATAGTTCCGTTATTGCCAAAGAAGTTACGAATATTTGAAACAGCCCTAGAACCAGCAGTACTAGGAATTCTAATTACCCATCTACGAGGTTCTTGTGCAATAACAAATGCTTTGTTGTTATAGGTGTCTTCAAGTGCTTGTATTGTTGCAATTACTCGGTCGTTAATACTTAGGTCATTAGACGTTTCAGCAACTTCGGACCACTTGTTTAGTTCAAATACCAGTTGGACATTTCCTTCATTGTCAAAGATAATATCACCGTTAGCATCAAGTTGTGGCTCAGTTGCGTGTGCTGCTATGCACACATAGATAAACCCATTCCCTCCACTGGACAACGAGCGAACAATATAATCACCCACGATATAATCTTCGCCTACTTGTATATCTCTAGGACTGCCTGAAGGAAATATTCCTGTAATACTGAGATCAGTTTGTGTTATTTCATATTCAATATACGGAGTAATACTGCTTATAGTATAGGCTTTGTTTTGTTCAAATCGTAATTGACGTTGATTGTACGTTTGCCTGTTGATTTCGGACAGCCGTTTAACAAATAGATAGTCGCTGCTTATAACAGCAGCTCTGCTGAGTATTAGAGGAACACTTGAAGTAAGAGGCGATCCTAGAAAAATTACGTCATAGTCTGCGTTCGAGTCATCAACATTTATAACTTTATAGAGTCTTTCTTCAAGAAGAATTTCTCGATTAATCAAGGACAGCAGGTCATTAATTCCGTCTATGTCACCTGTACGATCTATCTTAAATATTTTAAACGAAGTTGCCCCTGGCGGAGTGTCTTCAAAGTAGTTTGCAAATATACTAACTATTCCGGTATCTGGTGATACCCTAGTAGCTCGTATTGTAAATGTGTAGTCTATTGTAATAGCTGGCTGATAGGGAATTTGTCCAGTAATTGTTCCAGTACCACTGTCTAATGATAATCCTGGTGGTAATTTGCTTATGGTTCCTAGCTGGTTTACGTTTTCAAGAGTGTAAATTAGTTCGCCGTCGAGCTGAATATTATCAATTGTTTCTAAATATATAGTAGCGTAATTGTTTGCACGTCTAACTCCTAGGTCTCTTGGAGTCAGCCAAGTAGGCGTTCTTATGTTAGTTAAATCAGCAGTAAATATACCTGAGCTAGATTGCATTAGTGTATTATCAGCAGTTAGAAAATCGTCTCCTACTACGTATATTTTAAATTCTCTTCGAATAAAGCTAGTACCGTCTGTTACGGTAACAGCAAAGGGATAATACCTGTTTAGTTTTCTAGAAAAAATCGAAGTTGCACTAAATCCATAGGGCACAGAATCGTAAACATAACTGCTGAAGCCTGTTGTTGTTACATCATTGCTATCAGTAACAAAGTCTAAGTCCAAACTTAGCAGAGGTTCTACAATTCCCTGGAGTTTGCCGTCGTTAGATAATTTTATTCCTGGTGGCAACTCGCCGTCGTTGTTTGCAATATAATAACTTAGCTCGTCGCCCGCTGGAAGATCAGTGTCTGTAGCAAGTAATTGAAAATCTACAAGTACATTGTCTAAAATGAACAGAGCATCGTTTGCTCCGATTGGCAGTAGGCCGGAGTTTGTAACCCAGCGAGGATCATCGGGCCCTGTAACTATTATTTCTACAGTTCGATCTTCAAATAAATCGTCTAGTTCAGCTCGAATAACAACATTAAAGCTCTGATTGTAGGCCACTTCAAACAGTGTACCTACTATAACATTGCCTTCTAATCTTGCACCTGGTGGAAGACGGCCGCTTATAATTTCAGTAATAGTGTCGTTATTGTTTGTTAAGGGCAACAGAATATTAACAGCTTCTCTTTCGATTGAAGTTGCTATTCTAGCTCCTGTTTGTACGTTCCAAAGACTGCTCATTTATAGTATTCCTCATGCAGAGTATTTATCGGAATATTAAATGACACCTTCGTCAATATTAATTGCTGATGGGTTGGTAAAAGTGCCTAGGTCAAAGTCTGATGTTGCAGTAAGTAATTCAATTGTGTTGGTAACAGAAAATAGTATTCCACCTAGTTCAATGTTTTCAAAGTAAACAGCATACGCTGCTGGATCAACTCCGTTTACTAACCCAGTAAGATTGCCTACATTAAGTATATCGTATCCGCCGGCATTAAGATTGCCACTCAGTTCCGGAGTAATATCTTGTGAAAGTTCTGCAAGATAATCATTGTTAATAACAAGATCACCGTTAACTATGCGAGTGGAAATGCCAGGCCCGCCTTGAATAGTTAGTGCTGCGCTGCCTTCTAGTAGAGTGGCTCCACCGTCAGTTGTTATAGCAAGTTGAATAAGTCCCGAATTACTAACTGTAACGTTTTCAAAATCTGATGTTAGCGCAATGCCGTCACCAGCAGCAAGTTTTTTAAACTGTAGGTCGTTGTTAATGCTAGCAGAAAAAAGTCCTTGACCTACAGTACCAAGATTGCTAGCAGTTGCGGTCAGGCCGATTGAAAGATCAAGCTCTTCAAAATTTTGATTTATTTTAATCATTGCTTCGCGAAGATCATCACCTGTGCCGTCGTTTGCAATTTGTCCTAGATTGATTAAATTTACTGCCATTGTCTTTTCCTTACGCTGTTTGTATTTGCTTCCATGCGCCGTCTAGGTACACAACCATTGTTTGTACTCCTGAGTTTGTTGGATCCCATTCTGTTCCGTCTGCAATTGCTATCATTCCGTCTTCAGGAAACCCAGGCTCTATCTCTATTATGCCTAGTGTTATTAGATTGTTAATAGTAACAATCTCTTCAACTATTAAATTTTGTGAGCGAATACTAATAGTGTCTACTGATGCATTCTCTACATTGCCCTTAATAATTCCAGAGATTCCGTCTACTAGTATACTAGAATCGTCAGCAAATACACTACCAATAATATCCAAAGTTGCTGTTATTCCTGATGCAAACAGGTTGTCAAACGCCACGCCTAAGTTACTAGATTGCAAAAAACCTATGTCGTCAGTAAATTCTGAAAGACTCGACGGTGCGCCTTGTAATGCGGCGTAAGATAATTTACCTGTACTGGCATTAAAGACAACTTCGTCGTTTAGACTTAGCAAGTTTCCTTTTAGATTAGTAGCAGTAATTCTTGCAAATGCTGCTTGGTCAGTGCCTACCCTGCCAGTAGCATTTACACTAGGTATAATATCGTTGCTTAGTGTTAGACCGTCGAGTTGAATATTACCGAGGTCGCTTAGGGATCGATAGACAATGCCGTCGCCTGCTGCATTAACTTTTAAAAAGTAATCCTCAGAATCGACGAAGCTAGATGGAGTTTCATCTAACTCCGAGAACGACTGAGCTACTAGTCTATTACCATTTACCCTAATATCGCCCGCGTTAATAGTTCCTGTTGCTGTAATATCCTGAACTTGAACAATAGAAGACCCTTGTAAAGTGAGATTGTCACCTACTGGTATCTCTTTTATCTTGTTACTGTCGTTGACATCAATTATTAGTGGATATCTATTGGCCATTCCTGCGTCCTGTTTGTTTATATATTTATCGTATCTGCCTTAAGCACCACTAAGGCAGATATTTTTAGGCTGTGTTACATTTGTTACGTTATCTTCCTATTACTACTTCGACTGTACCTCGGTCGTTAGTGTCTTTAGAACCAACTGCCTTACCAATCATCGTGCCGTTAACCGGATTGTTGTTTACACAACCGTATCCAAATATTCCGCTTGTAACAATTATATCTCCTTTACTGACTTTGCCAACTACTTTACATGGGACTCGTCCTTGAAGCGCTAGCGCAACTACATTCTCACCTGACAATGCAGTGTTCATTAGATGCGCTGGATTAGTTGATACCACTCCAGCAGCTCTGAAGTTATCCTTTTGGTTAGTTGTAGTTACTTCGGCATCGCCACCAAATACCAAAACAGTGCCGGCTTCGTATGCTGCGTCAGCTTGATAATTTTCAGCTAAGTCAGCGTAGTATGCAGTAGTTGCAGTACCATTAAATATATTTGCATAGACATTATCATATTTTAATGCTGCGCTGCCAATGTCGTACGTGTTAGTAGCATCTGGCAAGAATCCTTTACCAGTATATTCACCTGCAACAATACTGGCTCCGTTTACAAACAAATTACCACTTGAATACATATTACGATATCTTAGCGAATTACTACCAATGTCGTAGGTGTTAGTAACGTCAGGCAGTACCCCTGCTGAGCTAAAAGTAAACGGAATCACACTTGTGTTTGAGCTACTGTCTGCTGTTACTATTGCAACCTCTCCGGCTGCCGACACACCAGAAGCAGCACCTATAGAGATGCCTGTTGAAGCAGCACCCTTTTCGTCTTGCGCTTCTATAAAGCTGGAGTAAATCCAATTTACTCCGATAGCCTTCTTGCCTGCAAGTGTAGAGTTAACTTTTAATACAGACTGGGTTGAATTGGAGTCTCCAATATTCAGACCACCTGGTATCTGTACAGTCGGCGCTACACTTGGAGAGCCACCTACTGATCGAAGTATTTCGCCTTGTGTCGGAGTTTTAAACAAAACAGTAGTTGTATTAAGACTCAATATTTCATAAGATGGGTTACCCCCTAATATTAAAGAGTTGACCTGAATACTACCGCTGGCATTTGTTTTTAGTATTGAATTTGTCTCGCCAGTGTTGGTAACATTTGAAATACTGTATGTACCTGTGCCCGTTCTTATCAGTGCTTGTCCTGGATCACTCGCTGCCGCAAGTGCAGCACCAGTAAAGTCTCTATCCTCTAGACCAAGGCCCTCAGCTATAACATCGGAAAAAGATACTTCGTCTATATCGCTAGCACCGTCATCACCACTCCAATTACCTAATACTGTGCCATTGGATATGCGCTGTAGTTTATTAATACTTAGTGCACCGTTGTTTATTGTAATCCATCCAGTAGTTGAATCAAACACTGCTGAGTCGAATGATGCAGATCCTAGATCACTTTGTGATATTCCTGCTGGATTTGCCCTTGTGGACGCAGATACAAGTGCTAGTTTACTTTGTGCTATGCCAGCGTTTGCATTAACATCAGCATTTATAATAACTCCTGCTTTGATCTGCAGATTAATTTCTTCTCGGCCGGTTGCTATACTGATATCGCTGCTAGCAGAAGCCAAAACGTTAGCCCATTCGTCTATAGGACCATCTATTATAATCCCTTGGGCCCCGGCTGGCAATACTTCGGCTCTGTCTTGCCCTGGAGAATTACCTGCAGGAGTTCCATCGCTAAATTCTCCTGATAGCGGTATATAAACCAATATAACAATGTCGCCGTCTACTGATCCTGTCTCTTCAATAACTTCGACTATTTCACCTGTAGCTCCAGTTACTGATCCGGTTATGACATCCCCCGAAACATACGGTCCTGCTACTACGCTGCCTGCAGGTAATACAAGGCGCTTAGCTCCAGTTGAAGACAATACTTGCCCTGATTGGTAACTGTTATAGCTGATTGAACGCATATCTCGAATTTCGTCCCCGCCACTAGCAGTATTATCAACGTAACGTTTGGTTGCTGCATCTGCTGCATTACTAGGTATACCTAAGTTAGAAATTGTGTTGTTAGCTGCATTCAAATCACCTGTTAGCGGAATTGAACCGTTAGGAGCCAGCGCGCCAGGTCCTAGTCTGTTGGACACTGCATTTCCAGATACATCGTAGCCTAACCGACGGTTTATATATCCCCTAACAGCAAGTTCGGTAGGCACTGTATCTGAAGCATTATCGGTCATTGCAGTGTCTGTTGAAAACTCAGTTACAACAACCCCGCGCTTGAATCCAATTCCGTCTACGTCACTCAGTGCTATCGAAGCACTAAACGTTACTGTGCCTGTGCCCTGATCTACGCTAAAGAAACGACCTACTCTAAATACACCGTCTTGATCTGTGCTCACGTAGAACACTCGTCCCTTGCCGCGTTCGTCTACTTCGTTTGCACTATTCTTATCCGATGGCTCTCCAAATAAAACATTTGGGTAGTTAGTAGAATTATAGCCTCCTGTGCCAATGTCAAGAAAGTCGTGGCCTGTGACTCTACAAGTAGAAATATTAACAGTAATATCGCCAATGCTTCCGGCTTTTAATCCGGCACGTATTGTAACAATACTGTTTCCTAAAATTGTTGTGCCTGCAAGTCCCTCGGCACTAAGAGGATAGTTTATATCTATTCCTACATCTTGAATGTCTACGATTGCATAGTCGTTATCTTCTGCTGGCGCTACTTCAGTTTCAACACCTCCAATAGTCTTTACACCCCGGAAGTTGTAAACATAATGCTGCTTACCAGCCCATGCTATAATAGGAGGGATAGCAGTTAATGAATCCGCAGTCCATCCTACTGGTCGATTGCTTTGGGGAGTTAGCAAGTTATTATTTAATCGAAAAATTTCATTAAAATCTGAAGCTGCCAATAATGCAATTCTAGTATCCCCAATAGTGCTGCCTTTAGTAGTACCAGTACCTGAAAGGGTAGACTCGCCTGCTCGCTGAGAGTCTACTAACAGCCTTATGTAGTCATAACTTGTATCAAACCCAGTTTGTAGTTGATCTGATTCTAACTCATTGCCCAACGAATCAGATGTGAGGAAACTAACTGATCTGTACACAAATTCAGGATTTTCATCAAAGATGATAGCAGTAGATGGTCTAATTGTTAGAAGTCCAGTCCTTGCAACGTCACCTAAAATGTGTGTTGAGTTACGACGATACTGAATAATAGTATCAAATGCAACTTCCTCTAGCAACCCATTATCACTAAACTGAGCATCTCCTGTTGAGAAGTTTAATCGGTAAACAGTGTTACTAACGGTCGGAGTTGTTGGCTCGATATATATTATGCCTGTTACTGAAATACCGGTTATTATGCCGTTGCCTTCGGTATTGTCTATAGCAGTAATTGCAATAGTACAATCGTGCGTGCCGTTTTGCCCACCAAGTAACGAACCTGTAATATTGAAAGAGTCGTCTACTCTATAGTCATTACCGCCGTTTTCTATAGTTGCAGTATATCCACCGTTAATAGTTTTTCTAATAGTAAATATTGCGCCGCTTGCGGTACCTGTTGCTGCTCCGCCGGTGATGTAGTTATAAAAAATATCAGTACCTACGTTGAGATACGCTCCTACATCCTCTCCTGTGTTTTCTACGTTTGCAACTTCATATCTTGCAAAAACGTTACGTGTTGGATGATATAGATCTATTTCGGATCTATTAGACGGTACATCCTTCATGTCGTATACATAGATGGACAAGCTTTCGACGTCGTTACCGTAGCCTACAGCATTCACGGTTACTGGAATACTATTTGGTCCTAGTGTACTTGCTGTGCCCTGTGGGTCAAGTGTTAGTTGATCTGCTGTATTAAATATACCTGTAGGATTTTTTAAGTAAACAGTAGTTGATCCAGTTCCTCCGTTGCTAGTTTGTGACGTGCTGGCACTTACTGTTGCGATAGCATCTGAGTTTGCCTGCTGCACAACATCGCCTACTGTGAGTTGTATTGGATTTGTTACTATTAATACCACATCGGCAGTAAAGGATTTAGCAGGTTGAGCCATATCTTGTAGCAGCTCAACAGCATCTGGTATCTCGTTAGGGTCAGCTCCTTCTGCAATTAATCCATATTCCCCGTAACAAGACGATCCTGCGATTGAACGTATTTGACCGCCGTTTGCTGCGTAGTAAGACGTCCAGCAATAGTAAGTAAACATGCTAACCATCTCTGATAATGCACCGTTCAATACCACTAGTCCGTAGCCAAGATCGTTAATCTGCGTAAAGTCGTTGCCTAGTATGGAACGGTTGCCTGCTGTTTGCAAAGTAATAGGTATTGGTGTTTCGGAACCTCCGATAGCATCCAGGTCAACACCAGTAAGCAATTGACTAGTTATTCCTGTAAAACCTTGACCGTCGTTTGAGCTAGGATCTAGAATAAGCTCAGCTGAGCCTAAATCTGGATCGTAGTTAGTAACTGCGTTTACTTGAAAACGCCTTCCGTCAACGTAGAATGCACACGGAGTTTGAGGACGTCTTACAAATAACCCTTGCGGTTCAGCTTGACTGCCAAAACTTTGTATACTAAGCCTAAACGCTGATCCGTCAATCCTATCAGATACTTGAACTGCGGTGTTACCTACAAACGCATCAACAAACATTCCTCCTCGGAACGACTGTTTATTAAGACTTCTCGAAAAGCTTGAACCGGTTTGAATATATGGTGATTTAGTTAGCACTTGTCCCTCTGGGTCTAGTGCTAGCATAAATCCGCCGTGACCTTGTACAGTTACGTTACGAATAATAGTCGCATCGTCCATGAGGAACACGTCCATTTCGTTGTTACGAAGAGGCGGACGATAGTTTGGTTCAAAAGCAAATGCTATTGTAGTAATTAAATTACTAATTACTAATTCAGGACCGTCTATTTCTCTCCAAAACCCATCATCGTTAGCTTGACTGAATGAACCTCCGGAAACGTGTTCAATAGTCGGAATGTAATACCGTGTTGTTCCTGCTACTGTATTTGATACAACAATACCTAACTGATATCTAACACTGCTGCTCCATTCGTCTGGATTAGTGTCGCCGTTAAACAGGTCTGTCTCATACTGGTTATCTGTGCCATATAGTATATCTGGACCTTGGCCTCTAATTATCTTATTCGCAATGGTAGCAATATATTGTATTCCTGCAATAGTCGCAGTTGTTGGGCTAGAGTTAGTTGGAGATTGTCCCACATAATACTCGCCTTGAGCTTCTAGTGAAAACTCATTACCGCCGAGGCGCATATCCTTAATCAATGCATCGACTATTTGTCCAACACCTTCAAAATATGCAGTTTTGTCAGTTTGGTTGTCGAATATAGAAAATTGATCGTCTAGATATTCAACTACTTGTTCTTGTATAAATTCTCTGTTGTCAACTAACGACAGTGCTGAAGTTTTCCAAGAACCTACGTTTGGGTACCCGGCTCCAATCTGTTTCTGTTGATTAGGTTTTTCTAGATAGTGATAGCCAAAGTAACCGTCTACTTTACCGGTTAACGGGTTTACGTATTCAACACCGTTTGGAATTCTAGACACTATTAAAATAACCGGATCCGCGCCACCTGCGCCTAATGCACTATCTGAAATTGTAATTAATTCATCTTTAATAAAGTCTACGCCAGGGGTTAGTACAGTAACGTCAGTTACTGTGCCGGAGATATTAACATTTACTTCAAACACAGCGTCTTTACCTAGATTGTTTGAAGTCCAACCGGTATTATCTACTGTATAATTACCAGGAGTCCTGCTAGCATCAGTCGAAGCTACAAAGCTAACGGATTCAATTATACTGCGCCCAAGAACTAGCCCGTCGAACTGTGCATCTCTATAGAAGTACAAGTTAGCCCAACGTGATTGCGAAACTCGTTTCTTAGGGCGAATTATTACCCGTCTAAACTCGTCACCTTTAATAGACACGTTAGCAGACATTCTAATTGGATAATCTTCTTCGTATACACCAGTTTCTACTCTTATAGAAACCTGTGTTTCGCGTACAATGTTTCCAAATTCTAAAGTTTCGCCGTCTTGGAATTCTGTAGGTTCCAGTAGTTGCACTTCAACTTCGTCTGTTTCTGCTAAGCTAACTGCTCTGTCACCTGACTCGTTTTTATAGTCAACAATGCGACCAATTGCGCCTGAAGACTTACCTTGTATTACCTTGCCAGGGATTATATCTGCATTCAACGGGTTGGCTTGATCAACAAATCCATAATTGCCGTTGGAGATATTAATTTTATAATTAGTTAATCCGTCTACAATTACAGGAGCGTTTAAAACGCCTTGGTCAATCACGCTAAGTACAACGTCAAACTTAGCATCGATTGTTTCGTCAGCTAAAATATCTG